>Ga0326514_10000017_pt1 | contig 112310 bp, 138 predicted proteins | sample 3_2548_0518_D_FD_203653 | JGI IMG/M metagenome (GOLD analysis project Ga0326514, IMG submission 203653) | Bovine rumen microbial communities from UC Davis, California, United States - 3_2548_0518 | ecosystem: Host-associated > Mammals > Digestive system > Stomach > Rumen | place: USA... | reverse complement strand
AGTAATACTTCTTGATAAATGAAAAACAGTATAATCTTTTTGCTCATTACACAATAACATAGCGTATTGCACAATATTTTCAAAGAAGTCTTCAAGTTCCTCTTGTTTCGCTGCTAGTTCAGGATGAGTTAGCGGTTTTTCATATTGTTTAATTAATTGTTTATTAGCTTCATATAAATTACCAATCTCTAAACTAATATTTTCAGCCATTCTTTTTCTCCTTTATTTTTATATTTATATTATACAAAAAAATAACAAAAAAATCAAATTATATTTATAAATGCAATACTCTCTCTGCAATTTCTTCAGTTCGACCTTGATTCCAATAATTTCCGCCTATGTATCCACAAGTTCTCCTTATGACTGTCATTTTACTTTGATCTCTATTGCCGCAATTAGGACATTCCCAATAATAATGTCCTTGAGTACCTTTAACTTGAATTTCACCGTTATATCCACATACATGGCAATAGTCAGCTTTTGTATTTAATTCAGCATACATGATATTCTCATAGATAAACTGTATTAATGTAATAACTGCATCAAGATTGTGCTGCATATTTGGTATTTCTGCATAACTTATTGCGCCACCTGGACTTAGCTTTTGAAACTCGGCTTCTTTAGCTAGTTTGGTAAAAGCATCAATTTTTTCTCTTACGTTTACATGGTATGAATTAGTTATGTAATCATGGTCTGTAATTTCTGGAATAATACCAAATCTTTTTCTTAAGCATTTCGCAAATTTATAAGTTACAGATTCAATAGGACTTCCATAAACAGAATAATCAATATCTTCTTCTGCTTTCCACTTATTACAAGCATCATTTAAGTGCTGCATAATTTCAATAGCAAATGGCTTAGCCTCTTCGTCTGTATGAGACTTCCCAGTCATATAATATACACATTCATATAAAGCGGCGTATCCAAGAGAAATAGTAGAATAACCATGATAAAGTAATTCATCAATAGCTTCTCCACTTTTTAATCTTGCTAAAGCCCCGTGCTGCCATAAAACTGGAGCAATATCTGATAAAGTTCCTTTTAATCTTTTGTGGCGGCATTGCAAAGCTCTATGACATAATTCTAATCTTTCATCAAAAATTTCCCAAAATTTATTTATATCCTTATGGGAAGATAAAGCAATATCGGCTAAGTTAATAGTAACCACTCCTTGATTGAATCGACCATAGAATTTTTGCTGTCCCTCTTTATAATTTAATGCTTTAGCATAGTTTTTTGTGGTTCTATCGTTTGTCAAGAAACTTCTACACCCCATGCAAGTATATGTCTGACCTTGTTTTAATTCTCGTTGAACTTTATTAGAGATAAAGTCTGGAACAAGTCTTTTAGAAACGCACTCTGCGGCTATTTTAGTTAAATAAAAATATTTGCTATTTGGGTATATATTAAAATCATCTAAAGCATAAATTAATTTAGGAAAGGTTGGAGCAATATATACTCCCGCCTCATTTTTTACCCCTAGTATTCTTTGCTTTAATACTTCTTCTATACATTTAGCTAAGTCATCTCTTTCCTGTCCTTCGGGCGCTTCTGCTAAATTCATATAAATTGTTATGAATGGAGTCTGCCCATTAGTAGTCATTAATGTTAATATTTGATATTGAATTGTTTGCACACCACTCTCAATATCCATATTGACTAAATGTTCAATCTGTTCTTTAGTAAAAGATGGGAATTCCTTCTGATACTTCTCTCTTGTCTCTTTAATAAATGGAGACAAATGTGCTAGACTAATTGATTGACCACCGTATTGCGAGCTTGCAACTTGCGCTATGATCTGAGTCGCAATATTACAAGCAGTTGAGAATTTCTTTGGCTTATCAATTTTTGTTTTACTAATAATTGTACCATTTTGTAGCATATCTTCAAGATTAATTAAGCAACAATTATTTATGTGCTGAACAAAATAGTCTTGGTCATGAAAATGAAGTATTCCTAATTCATCTGCTTCTCTTACATCTTCGGGCAAAAGAAATCTTTTAGTAATATCGGTACTTGTTACACCGGCTATATAATCTCTTTGCACAGTAGCTCTACGAGGATTCTTATTGGAATTTTCATTATTCCAATAATCATTAGTGCCATCAATTAATTCTTTGATAGTTTTGTCGGTAGTATTACTTTCTCTTACCAGCTTTCTTTTATATCTGTAAGTTATATATGACTTAGCAATCGCCTTATCAAAATCCATAAGACAATTCTCAATCCAATCCTGAATATTCTCTATATCAATCGGCTCGTCATAGTTGATATCAGCCTGATTCATTATGTAACTTACAATCTTGTCAGTCAAATACTCACACTGACTCTTAATCTGCATCTTGTCTTGGTCAGGGCAGACTTCTATGTAAGCCTTATAGATTGCTGTCGTAATCTTACTACTGTCAAAACAAACGATTCTGCCATCACGTTTCTTAACCCGGATTCCCAATTTCATCACTCCCCTTTATTAATTCCTATCGCTTTATCCTTGTCATATACAACAGGGATTCCACTTTCATTTGCTACAAATATTTCGACCATTGTTCCTTGCGAACTCTGCCAGTCACTCTGTGTCATGACCCAGACTTCATCGCACTTTTTCAGAAGTGCAACACAACGTTTCAAATCATCAACGATTGAGTTTGACTTACCGTACCAGTGAGCAAACTCCGATACGCCATTTATAAAACAGTAAGACGGATAGTCCTCAGATAGCTTTCGACAACAATGTTCGATATAGTTCTTATTTGTGTCAGAACCACCGTAAGCACCCGCGACATAGATCATCTTGTTAAAGTAATCCTTACTCTTCTCCACTGTGGGCGGGGTCACGGTTGGCATCTCGGGAGTCCTAGACGGTTTTATATCACCAAGAGTAGACATATTACTTATCCCCCTTCTTTACATCGTCATATATATCCGACATCTTCTGGTAGAAAGCAATCTGCTTTACGTATCCGTACCACTCCTCGAAGCTCTCGCCGTAATCTCCGTTGGGTACCATCGAAATCAAACGCTCCCGAAATTCTCTGGCGTACTCTTCGTCATCAAGAATCCGCTGGGGAACCTTAATATTATCAACAGTCGAATCTGTTGTATTGGTCACTCTTGCCTTCATTTAAACACATCTCCTTCATAAAATACTATTGATTGTTTGTCCGTCATCCATTCACCATTTTTATAATAGATAAGGTAGGATACATAACTAGATTTACTTGTGCATGTGAGTTCTTTTTTACAATGAATGCAACGAGCGGTATCATTATCTTCTTTACCCAACACCGCGATTGCTATAGGCGTAACCTCACCACAATGTCCACATACCGTATATCTCATTTTCACTCGATACCTTTTGGTTGTATCTAAATTATCAATTGGAATCACGTCTTCACTCATTGTACTTACCACCTCAACCAAAGAAGCCGCCCCACCAAAGCAGAACGATGTTAATTGCCGTTGCGAAAAGCATAACCCAACCATTATAATGTTCGAGGTGGGGTTCCTTATGATTCTTCATATTAATACCTAGGTTGATAGCTAACGTAGCCAACATTATTATCTGAGGGACACCAAGCTTCACATAATCACCTCAATCCTCTGAATAACCGTCGAACCAATTATTCGGAACACCATACTTCTCGTGTGCTATCTTCTCAGCCTCACCCTCAATCTCCTGAGCGTAGTACTCATCCGCAAGCTGCTTTGCGCGAATCTCAATATCACGCTTTGCCTTGCGCTCCGCCTTCTTAGCAGCTCTCTTAGCTCTTGCTTCCTCACGAGCCTTATCCTCAGCAGCTTTCTTCTCGGCTTCCGCCTTTTTCCTTGCGGGAATCTTAACTGTCCACTTGTCGAACTGGTTGAGATATGTAGACTTGTTACCAAAGAGCTTCTTGGCACAAGCCGAAACAAAGCCAACATACTGAGAAAATTCGGTGTCAGGATCGGCAGTAACCGTTGTCTGAGTTTTGTCCGACCAGTACAGGGTGCTTCTCCCGGTCTTTTCATCGTACTTGTAGTTTGTTATAGTAAGCATATCTTTTTTCTCCTTTGTACTATCATTAGCTCCCATTATGTCATTGTAACACTTTCTAAGTGTTGACATCGTTTCGTCATTTCTTTCTATTGTAAACTGATGCCATAATTCATCGGCTAATTTTTTAGTATAACCCGAATTGCTATAATAGAAATCCCCATACACATTAGGTATTGTATCCTTTTCTATCTTTATAGTCGTGCCATTCTTAAAGGTTACTTTCACAGGATTTTCTGCTTCATTTAGATAATCAGTCCATAATCTTGTCATTACTTATTACCCTCTTTCAAATTCATAATTTCATAGATATAACAATCGTGAAACTTACCGTCATACCAAGCCGATTCAGTTAGTGTTCCAACCTTTCGCCCACCATATCTGTTAATGAACTTATCGTACAATCTAACAGCAGGATTGTTAGCGAAGGCGTAAAACTCAATACGTCTTGCGCCAGAATCGAACATTTCCTGCACATGGTTAATAACGTCCTTAATAAATACCATGTTATTATCGGCAAAACCTATTAGAGTCACGCCGTTGATCGAACGGTTTATATCGTTATAATTGTAGCCAATGTAGCCGTCAATCTCGCCCTTGCTGTTCAGATGAACAAAATCTCTATGCCAGTAAGCATTGTTCTCTAACTGTCGAACAGAATACTCACCGCCAAAATAGTGCTTGTACTTCGGAAGATACCAGCAAGAAATCAGTTTCTTATTAAGCTCTTCCTTATATAGCTGTGCCGGATAGAGCATTTAATTACCCCTTTTCTTATTATTGTCGTGTTGTGCAGAACCAATAGTATCTATAAGATCTACGATGCCACAAGTGATTATTGCAGCTAGACCCAAAACAATCGCTATTCATTATCCTCAATTATCTTACTCTCGATATTTCCACCACCACAGGTGTGCTGTGTTGGTGCAACTCCATGTGTGCTATAATATCTTCTGCTGCTTTCGTGCATCTTACTCCATTTGCCGAAGTCAAGACTGCCTGCTTGTATACAGCGATTGGTGTTGCCCCCCCACTTAGGGCAGAACTTTCATTATGATCTGTGGGGTTTACTGAAAATTTTCGTCATAACACTTAAAATCATCTTGATACTGAGCTTTGAAAAGATGCTCAAAAATCAGCTCAACGCAATTACTAACCAAACTGTTTCCTGCCTGTTTGTACATCTGACTATCGGACATTCCTATATCTTTAACTTTCTGAATATCTTCATCAGGAACGCTCATCAGTCTTAAACATTCTGTGGGCGTAAGTTTCCTTATTCTAAATTTCTTCTTATCAATACTCATTGGCTTATTGCCCCCCCGTTGCGGTTACTAAAGTCGGTGCTATATTCTGTGGATCATATACGGCACCATGTCCTGCCGCAAAAGCATTGTCACATTTGGTATCGTATATTGTCCCAAGAATATTAGGTTTGTTTTGATTCATTATTATCCTCAACTCTCTCAATTCTATACAAACAGCAATTACCACTTGCCATTATGGTAGGAGCTATGCCCCCCCCCACCTTGAACTCGTCCTCGGCGTAGCTTGCTCGATGGAAATGATAAGTCAGCCACACCATTTATAGGACAGAGTATATAACCAGTCTTTGTTGCTTGTCTTACTCTTACATAATTTTCATCATCATCTGGAGAAAGTAGATCATATGGACTACTCATTATCATCTTTCTTTACTATTTCTTTTACAACACACTTAGGAGCATCCTTCCAGTCAGTCGCTGACAACGCTCCTATTATTCCTTGATTACTAAACACTCTTCCACGCTGCCCCCCCACTTCCATATCGCATAAAACAAGAATTTTAGGAGGATTTTTATAATCTGTTGATTTCAAAGTTATTCCCACCCCACAAATAGATAATACCTCTTGGTTTTGATGTATCTTGTTGCTCTTGGGGATAAGTCTCCCCAATATTACTGAATCGGTAGAGTCATTTATCTTTTGAGTCATTTGTTATCACTCCTGTCATTGACTGGTTCCCGAATCCCTTGAAATCTCTCGCCATAAGGGTAGAGCAAAACTCAACAAATTTCTCAAACTTTGTTCCTTTGCAACTCAATAACACCGGTACCGTCTTGCCTGAAATTCGAGATTCCGGCATCGTATCTTGCCTTGATACAGTTTGCTCGGTCGATTGCTCTTGGAGCGTTAAGTGTGAGGTCGATTGGGAGTTGCAACTGCCCCCCCCCATTACACTCTACTAACAAGTTATCTTTCTGAACTGTTGAAATTGTGTTTGTCATACCATCATTTCTCAAAACGGGTTCTCGATATTCATTGAAACCATGCTTTATTTCATGTGACTCATATGCTTTTCTCAGCGACTTACCCTGTTCGGTGCGCTGCATTTTAAACACATACTGTCCTTTTGAACAGTAGTCAATGCGTTTGCGACACTTTCGGTTCTTACTTCAATATTCTGCTCAGTAGAATTATCATCTGTATATCTACCTCTTGAAGCAACAGGATATGTTTCCTCGGACAATGTTCCATTTTCTATAAGCTCGTCTATTAGCTCATCTGCCTTGTCATTGTTTATGTAATACTTTTCATCTACTACATCATCAAGAACATCTTTAAGTCTAAGACCATTATCGAAAGGTTTTGGAAAAGTCATTTTACCTGTGTCTATATCCTTACGAATACAGATTGCAAAGACTCTTTCACGATTCTGAGGAATACCGCAATTCTTAGCGTTGAGGATTTCCCAATAAGTTGTATACCCAAGTTCATCAAGAACGTTGACTAACCTATCAAATTCTTGTTTAAACTTTTTGCCCACAAGATTCTTCACATTCTCGAACATAATATACTTAGGAGCTTCATTCTTGGCGATTGAATTTCTAAGAAGTCTTATCTGCTGCCAAACAAGAGAACTTCTTGTTCCACTATTTTCTTCAAACCCCTTCAAATTGCCCGCGACAGATATGTCTTGGCAACAAAACGAAACTGTCCACAGATCAGCATATGGTAATTCTTCAATGCCGCTTATATCTCCAAGATTGTTTGACAACTTCATGGCAAGCCAACACTTTTCAAGGTATTTGCTTTTGCTTCTTGCTTTCTTATTCCAATCATAAGGCTTGTTATTCTTGAAATCATACCCTATCTTTCTATCAAGCAAATCCTGTGCCATTCGCTCCCTACTTGGGTAGTCTGAATAACTCTCAATCATTTCATTGGTCAAACCGTTATGAATAGCTGCATATGAAACCATTACATCTTTGTCAATATCAGAAGTACACGCTACTGTCACATCAAAAAGATTGGTGTCTCTGATGCCTCTAACCTGATTTCCTATACCACTGAACAGTTCGTTAACCGATAACTTAACTCTTTCCAACTTTCAATCTATCCTTTCTATACTTACAATATTTCCACTCAAATAATCTACTGCACCACAGCTACCGCTTATAGTAACCGCACTCGGAAGATATTCTGTTTGTACTATAAATTCAACCACGTTACAGCCATTTCCTGCGTAATGATACCAAGAGTGAACGCCGTCATAAAACACCGCATCAGTTCCTTTGACATCGCTCATAATAGCCGTATATGTATTTTCCTCGTCAGTTATAATTATGAATCTATCACCGATCTCACCGTAGACAGTTCCAAGAGCCACGCAATAATCATCGCCTATTCTACGGAAACCGTCTGAATCAGTCCACGCATTTTGCTGTAATTCCCACTGTTTGCTTGCTGTGTTGGTTAAAGCTCTAAAGTCCATAAACATATGAAAAGATGTATCTCCACTTGGTATTGGCAAACTTTCACAAGACTCACTTGCGGACTCTACAACCTCAACAGGAACTTCAATAATTGATTCTGCTGTTTCATTGGTAGTGTCAAAAACAACTTCTGTAATATTCTTAACTTGCAGAATTTCGTTTGAATTGGAGTCGGGTTCAGTTACCGCAGATACAGGAAGAGTTTCGTAAACTTCCGTTAAGCTGCTAGAGTTTATCATGTCCGATGTAAAATATGTAACGGGCTTTTCTGGTTGAATACCAATCCTGTTTTTGTAGGTTTCCTTATCCTTTGTATCGGCGATTGCAACAACTGTCACAAAAGCAAAACATAGAATAAGTAACTGACTTATCACTCTACTCTTCATTAGACACCTCAGTTATTTGTTATCCACTGACTAATATCCTGAATAACCTCTTCTTTGATATCGTCCGCAAACATGACTTTAACTTCATCGGAAAGGTCTACGAGAGACATCACCGACATCAGCGAACAAGCAGGAAACTCATAATTGCGTCCCTTTATCATAAGGTTGTCGCCGTACTTTGCTGCTATATCAACGAACTTCTTAATATCCGTATAGTTTTCAATTTTTATCCTTCTATAAATCATTTCACACACTCCTATTCCTTTCAATTATTCTTTTTGCCGCACTATCTAAATCGTATCTATACGGCTCCTTTTTGGGTTCGGGTGTTATGTAATACGTACTCAACTCCTTGCAGTTATCTTCGTAACTCAGAAGCATCATAATGTATTCGTACCGAGCCATATATCTCTGATGTAAATTCTGCTTTAATGTTGATTGCATAAGAAACACCTCATAAATATGTAAAGGGGCGGCTTTCACCACCCCTCTATTAGTTACTTGTTGTCGTCAGGAACCGCGAACTTTATAGCTTCGAGCTTATCCTGAATCTCTGTTATCGCCTTATTGTACTCACGCTTTTCCTTGTCTGTAGTTAAACAAACAAAACCCTTATCCGCGCAAGGCTTGTCACAATCAATCTGGCACTTCTTTAATTTCATAACCGTCACTCCTTTATTTTAGTAAATGTTTCAAGTAATACTGGAACACGCCAAGTATGTAAATCGGAGTATACTTATTATTTGGCATGAAGATGATTTGGAGATTATATTTATGGTTAAAGCTGTGAATCGTCCCAAGAAATGCTTTCTTACCGTACTGAGTCGAGTAGTTCTCGTCCACTATATCAGAGTAATTCGCATTCTCAATAAGTAGATATTTCTTCGTCTCAGGAAAACTCGAAAACTCTTCCTCGATTCGGGAACGTCCAGTAGTGAAGTTACCCGACAGTTCCTCAAGACTTCCTTTTCTCTCGACAAATATATCTTTATCCATGTACAAATCTCGTGGTATTGACAACTCAGGAATGGCTTTGATATAGAAACTATAGTCTCCACATTGCAGAGCTTTGTTTTCGTAAGATATATGATGTTTGTCAAAGTAATCGGTGATGTGAGAATTTTTCTTTTCTCTAGTATCAACTAATATTATCATACTATCAAGAATAACTTTTATCTCCGCATCTGTGTATTTATAACGCTCTAACATTTTATCACCCCCAAATCTTCAATCCAGTATTCTTTCGTATCGGGAATCGGCTCATAATCGCCGTTCACATATCTCATTCTAGGTCTTACTTCGTCTTTATTAACTCTAAAGATAGACCCAACCTTTAGTTTCTTCGACTGATACAATCGCTTTTTCATTCGTACCTCAGATGTAATTCCCTTTGCTAATGAATAGATAGTCAACCTCGGAGCGTGTTTTAGATTCTCCGTCAGGATAACAACTGTCTTTTTCATCGCGGGATTCACATATTCAATGTAACCGAGATACTCAATCTGAGCTTCGAGTATTTCTGACAGGGTTAAATCCTCGTCAGGGATAATCTTACACAAAGCGTTAATCAGCTTATCAGACTGTATCTCGCGGAATTGTTTATTGGTTTCCTTTGAAAACTTAGCAATTATATCGTATGTTAACTTAGAGTGTATGTTCTCTTTGTTGATTTGTTTTCTACCACCATACTCTTTGTATGTGTCGTAAACAGCTAAAAGCTTCTTTCTTTTACCAAACTCAGAGAAGAAATTCAACTTAATTAGTACCCGAGTCTGCCTATCGTCACACGGATTAACCTTTAAGAAGTCCACAAACGAATCGAACTTTTCGTTACGCATAGAGTACAAGATATCCGCCACTTTCTTGTTGACATACTTGATTGAAGCGATACCTTTATATATACACTTCGATTCTTTATCGGGTACATAAGTCGCGCCCGAATATCTAAACTTCGGCGAAACAACTTTGATTCCGAAGTAATCAAGTTCCTTTGTAAGTCGTCGTGTCTTATCTTGATTCGTTCCATAAAGATTCAAACAAACCGTGTAGTATTCCATCGAATAATGTATCTTGAGATAAGCACCATATAGACTGTCGATTGCTACCGCCAGAGCATGAGGTGCGGCGAATCCGTAAGACATACAAGACTGGATGTCAGCGAAAGTCTCGTCGAACTTATCCTCAGACCCAGTGTTGATTATCCACTGTTTCCGCAGTCTTTCAGTTAAGTTGTCGAAATCCTCTTGATGAATCTTCTTCTTACTTATCTTCTTTATAAGCCCGATAGATTCCGCAGGGGATACCCCGAGCCACTCGAAGTATTTCATCAGTGACTCTTGGAATAATATATATCCATTGGTATCTTTCAGTATCTCGTCAAGGTGCTTACTACCAGTAGAGTGTACTTTACGAGCAATAAATTCATCACGATTTGAGTTAAAGAACGGGCGCAGACAAGCGACAAACATGGAGAGTTCTTGCAGGTTTTTGGGTTTATACTCCTGAATGAGTCCTGTCGCCCACTCGCCGTCAACCTGATTAAGTGTCGCCGTCATACCGAGTTCGTACATACTCCAGACTTTATCATCTGATTGCTGTTCAATTTCTTGAATCGTCATAATAGGAATACCTATCATTTTGAACGTGTCCGAGATTAACTTCCAACAAGAAACAATAAGGAAATCATCTTTAAGGAGCTTATATTCATCGGCTTCAACTGATGTAACCATAACGCAAAGGGCTTCGCCGATACGAACTACACCGTATTCTTCGCGTAAATCCTTGTTGTCAAGAACAAACGCACACGCATGGGGCGAAGCAGAGACTATACTGCCGACAAATCTCTTTGCTTTATCAATATACGATTTCCACTTCTTATCCTCTGCGTAACTTTCAAGGTCTTTAGCTACTTCATTGTATTCATCATATGGGATTTGAGCCGATCTACATATGTTACGAAACGCTTCCGATAACTGCATGGAACCGTAGGCAACCATAGGATAACAGCTATGTTGTCCTAGTAATTCTCTACTAGCCGCCGCAAACGGCTCTTGGTCTACAATATTAAAATCAATCATTAACACCCTCGGTTTCCCGATATTTATTAGGGGATTAGACTATATCATCAACTCAGTGAGTTGTGTGGTACTTCGATTTAAAGGGTTTTCACCTAGCGAGGAATTTCACCTCGCCCCTACTTCTATTGTGGAGTTTCACCACCAAAGGAATAGTCGTTGAACTAAAACCAAAATGATCTCAGCACAGGATTGCCATATCTTTCGATGAAGGTTTCCCTGTTAGCTTATCTTTTCATCACCATTTCCTGTGATTACTATTCGTAAGATAAACACCCCAGATGTCTGGGTTCACCACATACGCATCATACGTCGCCGTATAATGGGACAATGATTTATCAGGTAATGCTCTATTTTCCAAGAGTCTTGCTGTAGACATAAATCTATCAGGATACATTACAACAGGAGCGTTGAGTCTATCAAGCTGTGTCATTCCAAGGATTCTGTTTGTATAGAACGAACCACAACTTCCTCGTCCCGTTCTGGTAAGGACACCGCCATATTTGTTAACCGCCAAATCAACTATCTTTTCATTAAGCAAAAAATAATCAACCGAACGAACCTCTGCGGTCTTTTCGATAATATCCATCTCATATTTGATTTCCTTTATGTATTCGGGAATTCTTTCCTTGGGGATACTATCACTTTCTTTTACCTTGGCAAATGCCTTATTGATGTGTCTCTTTAACTCAGTTATCTTTTCTTCTGTAGTCAAATCAGGATATATCGTCGGCATCTTTATCTCTTTGTCGAGGTAAATATCTTCGCAATCCAAGAACAACATTGTATTGTCAATCGCTTCGATTATTTGCTCTTCGCTCAAAACTCCTTGTTTTTTGAACCGCTGAACCATCGTGTCGTAATCAGGATAGTCAAGAATAAACTCCTCTTCATCGGGATAACTAATACCCTTACCTTTAAGATATTCGTCTCTCTCCGCCGACTGCTCTGGATAAATGTAATGACTATCGTTAGCAGCTACCAGTCTGTAGCCCGCCTTTCGTAAAGCCAAACACTTTTTGTTAATCTCTCGCTGAGTATCGTTATCGTGAGACTGAACTTCAAGCAACATATTCTTGCCAAAGTGATTAGCTAACGGTGAAAAGAGATTCTCGAAGCTATCCTCGTCTTTAAGTAACCCCGCCACACAAGCTGTCGTCAGGTAATAATCTTCGGGTTCGAGGTTAAGCAAATCCTCAATGAAGATTCGTGGTTTATAATAAAACCCTTCTTCACTCGCCCTTGACGTAACAAGATTAAGTTTCTTTCTCGCTTGATTGGTTCGGGGGACTATTATAATATGGTAGTTACGGTTATCTTTCTCTAGTGGATCAGGGACTATATACCCCTCGATTCCGTAAATACACCGCAAACCATACTTATCACACAATGTCTTTGCTTCAAATATGTCTCCGCCAGTACCGTGATTGGTGGTGAAGTACGCCGAATGTCCAAGTTCTTTTGCTCTTAGTATATATTCTTCCGCTTTGATGTGTGTATCGGGTGTCATAATACTCGACACATGGTCGTGCTTATGATAATTTGCGTATTCTTTTCCCACCTATATCACCACCTTAACATTCATTTCTGAAATCACATAGCATCGAACACATGAAGTAATTTTTGTTCTTAGCGAATGATTCTTCATTGTAAATCTTATCAATAACACCTAACCCCCAAGTCTTTGCATCTTCAAGTATCTCAGGAGTAATAGGCATCTTATATATCTTTCCGCCACGTATGAAGTTCCAGCCGATGTATTTCGGCTTATACTTTTGAAGTTGAAGAACTCCGATGGTATACAACCCGAGCTGTCTCTGATACCCGAGCATTACCTTCTCTTTAGATTTCTTTATCGTTCCCTTTTGAGAGACCGAATATTCCGAAGTCTTATGGTCGAGAATAACAACGTCTCCGTTTTCATCTTCGTACATGAAGTCTATGATACCGCGAAATTTATGCTTGCCGAGGTTAAATTCAATATTCTCTTCAACATAAATCGGCTTCATTTTCTCCAAATCAATATTCACGTTAGAAAAATAATCGTAGCCGTAATCATACAGCTTGTCTAACGGATCGTTCTTTCCTATACTAAAAGAATTAATCTCGTCAAAGAATGTATCCTCGTAAACTTTAAGTAGTTCGTCTCTTGCGTAGATACCTTTCTCGTATTTCTCTAGTAGAGAGTGACAGAAAGTACCAAAATCGCCGTATGCGTTACCCACTCTTTCGGTATTTCCATCTATGTATTTCTTATACCAAGCACAAGGACAATCCTCAAACATCTTTAGATTGCTATAGCTCCAACGTAACCCATCTAACAAAAAACTATACCCGTTAATCTTACCTCACCGCCTTCATATTATTATATAGTTGTTCCCACACTTCTCTTCCTTTGTCTACAGGAGCGTTCTTTTCATCTGGAGCACCAAGCAGATTACCAACGTCATTAATGTAGTACACATTCGTAAACCTTGATAACATTTTGACTCCCTTATCATAAAAATCTGACAGCGATTTGTCTTTATCAAACGCTATCACAACGTTACATTTCAATGAAATAAGAAGTTTAATTTGCTCTTTTGTGAGCCTACAAGTTTCAGCGGAAACCACATTATGATAACCGTAACCCTCAGCCTTCATACAGCTCTTTATACCCTCGAAAATTATAACTTCGTTCTTTTGTCGTATTGCTTCTCTGGTTAAGTGAAGACCTTGTAGATAATCCATACACCCCACTTTAAAATAGTTGATGTACTTTGGAATCTTTAAAGTCTTATAGTCATCATATAATGTACGTCCTTTGATGTTAATAAGCTGATTGTCATTGCTATACACAGGGTAGATTATCCTGTTCTTTTTATTGTCTAGCTTTATCTCGTATCGCCCAAACATCTCAGGTTTAATTCCTTCATTAACCCACGACTCGTCAATGTAGTCAGCGTAAGCATTATAAATTTGCCTGTCGATCACCTTGTGTTCACCGTCAGAGTAACTTATCTTCTTGTTAATTTGTCTCATGACATCGAGAGTTTCCGACTTTTCAAACGTATCAATCTCGACCCCTGCAAGTCTACTTGCTTTTTCGACCGCTTCTGCAAAACTCAAACCTTCTTTTTTCATCATGAATGTGAAGATGTTACCGCCACAATTACAACCAAAACAATGATAATATCCCTCTTTTGGATTCACTGCAAATGACGGCGTATCCTCATTGTGGAACGGACATAAACCGAATAGATTACCTTGACGTGGTTTCAAATCCACGTACTGAGATATGTAATCTTCAAGTGAGATACTCTCCTTGATTCTATTCAATGCCCCTTGGTCGTAAGATTTTCTCATGTTTAGTAGCTACCTTCCGTTTTAGAATGTTGTACCGCCGTTTCGTCAATTCTCATAACGTCGCCCACGAAATTGAAGTCAATGTAATCATCGTCGGGCATCTGATCGCCGAGACGATTAAGGTTGACCGACAATTTAAAGTTACCACATTCTGTACCATCAACTGCAATCTGTTCCGCATTTTTGTTCTGCCATAGGAGACTCGCACTACAATAACGCTCTATCTTATCGGAGTCTGCAACTTCCATGTTTCTATTGAGCTGACAAGCTGCAAGTACTGCTAAGTCAAGGTCGCCGGCTATGTTATTCTTCAAGAAGTCACATTTGCTACCAAGTTCATTGTATTGCGCCGAAGAATCTGTAGTGTTTGACTTCATGTAATCGTATATAACAAACTGTAAATCCATCTTGTACTTCAAGATATTACATGTCGCGTATATCTTATCGTTGGTAAACTGCGGGTCATAGATGTGTACGAAAGGAACTTTCTTTATCCATTCCTTTGCTTCACTTAATTTCTTAGCTTCCTCTTTAGAATAAAGCCCGCTCTTAATATCTCGTATTTTTACACCAGATACGTTAGCAAGCATACGCTCAAAGAACAATCTGTCTGCCATCTCCGTATCGAAGTATACTGTAGGTATACCCATCTTAATCTTGTGAATGGCTTCATTCATCATCCATGCCGACTTACCCTTCTTCATTCTAGCTTTCAGAAGAATAAGTTCAGTAGGCTCATATGTAAAGTAATTATTCAGCTTTTCAAACTTAGATGGGATACCATATAGACCATCCTCAGATCGCCGACTTTCAATCTCACCCCAGAGCTGGTCAACTTTATCACCGAACATTTCAACCGTTTCATCAACCACAAACTCCTCAGTTAATTTAGAGAGTTTAGAATATGTAGTTGCACTTAACTGCGACAAGTCAACATCATCACCGCAAGTATTCTGTAGCTTCCGCATTAAGTCACTATATGAACGCTTAAATGCCAGAGTTTTTACCTCTCTAGCAAGCGCTTTATATTCGTCAACCGTATGTCTCGCTGATTCGGAACACAGACTAATGTATTCACTCATATTACCTAAGTCATACTTGTCCATAATTCGTCTCACCGATGCGTTCGAGTTAATCATATTCGTGAGATTTACAGCGTCTATATTGTCGATTCCACTCTTATAAAGTTCGTTAATCGCCCAATAGATACACTGATTATCTTCTCTGTAAAAATACCTCGGTTTAAGAGGTGTACCCTGAAAGATAAATTCAGGGTGGGTTACTAGCGTGGAGATTGTTGCGGCTTCGGCTAAGTCATCGTTGAGTTTCGATATTGCCAAACTAACCAACCCCTTTCTTAGAATATATCTGCAAATCCTTTATTATTCGACGGCTTATATTCAACCTTAGTCTCCTCTTTGACTTTGACTTCTTTCGTATCGAAGTCCTTAACCGTCGATTCAAGGTGCTTCTTGTATTCGTGTTGCACCTTTTTATTTGTTATTATGTAATGTAGAGACAGAGGAGAGTTAATCCTACGCCCCGATTCGTGGGTATACTTTAAATCAAAAAGGAGTTCCTTTGCTGGAACCCCCTTCTTAAATATAATGTTATTAATAACACTACGAAGCTGTGATATCGTCACCCTATCATCCACATTACTACAGTAGTAATCAACTATTTGGTTTATCGTATCTCGTTCGGCGGCACATTCGGGATGATAATAAGTTCCCCGACCACCTTGAACCATTTGATCCGGTGGAAACAAATCATCCTTATGTCTGCAATGTGTGTATCTGCACTTAACGAGTTTCTGACTTGCCATATCAATCACCTCTATAATAGTCAAGAATTTTCTGTGTTATGTAAAGCTGACCTTTGCCCGTAATAAGAGTTTTGGTCATAGGCTTCCCATTTCTCAGGTATTCCACCACTGTAAAATATCCCTGATTTATGTACTGCTGATAAGGTTCGTTGTTGGGACGAAGCCACTTGAATTTTCTTGCTAAATCGAACAGCTTATTTCTACCCATAGGAATATCGTGGTCTTTTATTATCTTAGCCATCGCAGAGAAGTCAATGCAATCAGAATCCTTAGCTACACTTACTTGTTCCGCAAATGCCACCATCGGAGCATCTTTCTCGACTTTCATCTCCAATGCCCTCTTCTCTTCGTATTCCTCAGCCCAACGTCTCGCTCTAGCAGCGGGGTCTTCAATAGTATAGCTGTCAGGCTTAGCAGCTATCGAATAAGTGCCGTTCTTACGGAGAGTCGGAAGAACCTCTGATGTAACCCAACGCTTAAACCTTTTTGCGTCGGGAAGTTTACTACTCATAACTAATGAATAGAAACCCGACTCATTAATTACTACCACTTTCTGTTTTCCGCCGGGGGTGTCCAAAACAGACACCCCTTTATCTTCTTCGTCAACATGGGTTCTAATTGCCTTTGCCGTTTCTTTGTACCCAAGTGCTTCTGCTACATCTTTTCCTACCACCCAAGGTTCACCTTTTATATTAGTTCCTCTAAGATTACCTAATTCTTCATTTACGAATAGCTGAATATCATTCATCAGAACCCTCCTTGCTCTCGATCAAATAGGTCGCTTCCAAATCAGCCTCATGCAAGGCAACTATCAGTGGATAAAGTTCCATAGCTTTTCCAAGATAACCATAATTCTCTCGCGGTTCGCTAAATCCCATATGCCAACGAATTGCATACATCTCCTCGGCTGTCAGCTTGATAAAGTGCTGAGTCATCATTGCACTCTTCTCACCATGACCGTAAGGACTCTTATCGTTGGTTATGTAAAAAGGATACTGTTCCCACTTACCTGCATCGTTCTTACGATTTCGCATCTCGACATCATAGAAGTTAACCTTACATAAATCGTGACACAGAGCTACGATTGCAATAGTAGAATCGGCGTAACCGTAATCCTTCCAAGTAGGAGTCTCCATCTTCGCCTTCAACATATCATAAACATTGAGCGAGTGAGCAAGAAGTCCACCCTCGTATGATGAATGGAAGCGGGTGCTTGCGGGAGCCGTGTAGAAATCTGTAGTATGCAGATACTCAATCAGCTTACCTACACCGTCACGCTGAACACTAATCAGCAGTGAGTCAAATCTTTCTTCGAGTTCTTTTCTTTTCTCTTCTGTCATAATCAATTAACACCTCTGTAATATTCGTAAAAAATATGCGAGACTTTCTCGCATTTAATACCCCCAATCGGACTCGAACCGATACTCTTACGAAGCGGTACTTGAAGCCGCCGTGTCTTCCTATTCCACCATGAGGGCATATGCTCCCTGCGAGACTCGAACTCGCAAATGAACGGGACTTAAAACCGATGTGTATGCCAATTCCACCAAGGGAGCGAATGCTCGTCTTTTCGAGCTGTCATCTTGTCTTTCCAAGAAGTCAGACGCTAAATGTATGCTTTTTTAACATAAAGCAATGCAACAGATTGGACTCGAACCAACAACTTGCTATACTTGTTTTTAAGGGGTACCCGCTGCTTTCCCGTTAAGCTACTGTTGCAAAAAATCGGAGCAGCGGGACTTGAACCCACAGCCTCGACATCCCAAATGTCGCCGTCTACCAAATTGACGTATGCCCCGAAATAATTACATTTTAAACAACTCCTTTACATAGATTTATGAAAAGGAAAAGTAAACTTACATGCGTGATGCAACCCGACTCGATGCCCGCCGTCTACTATTCTTCGACGGCGGAGTCGAATCGTCTAGGAGGTGTTCACGCAAACTTCGGCTAAAGGACTCGAACCTTTTCCTAGAGTGCCAAAAACTCTTGTTCTACCAATAAACTAAGCCGAAATAAATGCCCGTCTTTCCGGGCTGTCAGATTTCATCAATCGTGACCGTAGTATCCAAAGATATGGACTAGGTCTCCACTCTCTGTAGTGTATTCCTCACTGAAAGTACAGTAATCTTTAAACCAACTACACTCAATTACATCTTCAAAATCACAATAACGGTCTCCGTTAGGTTTAGTTTCGTCGGTAACTTCAATAAGTCTATCACTCCAATAATCGTAAACTAACTCACCGAGTTGCCACTTCCTCCACTCCTCGTCGTTACAGATAACCATGGAGTGAACGGAGCTGCTATTTGTCTCAAATACACCACGTCTTATAGTTCTCTTCATCATAATCTCCTGTTATATTAGAACGGAACTTCATCGTCGTCGTCAACCTCGACCTCTACCTTCTTAGTAGACTTCTTGGTTGTCTTCTTTGTGGGCTTCTTATCTTCCTTAGCTGCGCCGTTGCTAGAACCGAGCTTTTCAAACTCGAATATCTTTACGCTAGGATAAGAACGTCTCTCTCCATCAGCATTAGTGTACGGCTCGTTAGCTACGCCACCAGAAGTTACGTGAATCCTGTCCTTGTCGGTCAGTTCCTTAGCAGCGTCCTTTGCTTTACCGAGGAATACTGCCTTCCAATAGGAGTTCACAAAGTTGCCGTCCTGATCCTTGCGTCCTGTACTAAAGTCAGCCTTTACGTAGTTACCCTTGTCCTCAACCTTGAAAACAGAGCCATAAGAATTGTTAAAATTAATCATAAACCATCTCTCCTTTTATTCACTTGCAATAAAACCTTTGAAAGAGCCATCATCGTAGAACTCTATGCAGACTCCACCAAAGGAAGTCATACTATCAGGATGTATTTCGATGAAGTTATTTTCCGCTGTGAATTTACAGTGGACATCCGTCAGAGTACAAACCATTCTAGTGAAGTCAGTATAATCTACGGAGCAATCATCTTCTTCATCGTCTTCATCTGATAATATCCATGTCGCGCCGTGGTCGTTTAGTGTAAAAGAAATTTCCTTTAGGATTGTCTCATTATCATCATTCTCGGGTATAAACATAGTTACACATCCTTTGTTACTTCTTACTTTTCTTGAGCTTCATCAGTTCCTTGTAAATCTCATTCGCTGTATCAATATCCTCAATCTTTCGAGGGTCATGAGACTCTATGTACTTATCAAGCAGGTCACCAACAGCCTTTTTCTTAGCATCGCTGATGTTGGATATCTCCACCGCCAGTTTGAAGTTAGCGTCGTTGACTTCCTGTAGTTGTGCCACAGCTTCGGGCAAATCTTCGTCTGAAAACAAATACGAACCCAAACCCAATCTAGCAATACATTTGGTAAGACTTCTCTGTACTGTTTTGTTTACTAACATGGAATCTACATTGTCGTATGGCACAGATTTGTTTTTGAAGTCCATACAAGGTAAGTATTCTGTAACCGTATGCTGTTTTGTTTCTCCACCTTCTTCCCACACTATCGTTATGGATGTTTTTACATGACACCCAACAGGGTCTTTCCAAACAAGCATACCTTCTTCTGTCTCATACACAGTTGAGTATGAAAGAGGATATCTTTTCTTTAATTCCTGCCACGCCCACATCCAAGGTAAATACCGTAAACCATTTTTTTCTTCAACGTGGTCGTTAACGTCCACCGAACTTAATTCTTCAAACCAACTACGCATTATGAAGCCTCCTTCTTTTCTTTATCAATCAATCTTCCATCTTTATAATACTCATCATTATAAAAAGCAAAATGTAAGCCACCAGTATGAATTCTATGCCCATGACAAACCAAAGAAACTTTACTTGGCAAAACTCCGTTTTCAGCAGCAGCTTCGTTGACCGTATCATATACTATCCCCGTATCTAAACATATAACTCGTTTAGAATTAGCATTATCTTTTCCGCTATACCAAGTTTTATTCTGTTTCATTTTTTCGATAGCCTCTGGGGTTTTAGAAGCCTCTACCATCTTTCTTTGATGTTCAGGATCATTCTTTTTTCCATATCTTGGGTTATTTTTTCCTTTAAAATCTGCATGGTTTTCACTCATTTTTCTTCTTGTCTCTTCGGAAATAATACGACCTTTCATTATCTCACTCATTTTACGTTTAGTTTCTTCGCTAACAACCCTACCTTTTCTTGCTTCGCTCATTTTACGCCTTGTCTCTAAAGTATGATGTTGTCCAAACCAAGGGTTATCTTTGCCACAATAACCTTGACCACCGGGAGTTAAATTATACCCATATCTTTCATCTTGTGTATTGTACTTCTTTATTAATTCTACCTCTTTCTGTTTAGCCTCATCTTCCGATAGGTTTTCATACAATACGGTGTGACTAAATCCGTCCCATCCGTATTTTTCAATTGCCCGAAAAAAGTATGGACAGCTCTTATATCCCTTACCACTTCTCCATCTTTCATTCAGCTTTTGGCAAGTTATCCCTATGTACTTTTTCTGATTGCTGAGATTCTTATGGCAATACACAACCCATTGTTTTTCATTTTCCGTTAAGCATCATTCCTTTCTTTCAGATATAACAAAAGGAGCCGCCCCGAATGAGACGACTCCTCGTTACCAATATTATGTTGTTATGTTATGTTTCGCCAAATTTGATAATTGTCATGGTAGATTCTGTATCTACTCGTAAGTTTTCCAAAATATTCCTCGTAAAGCACCTTGAAGTCAGAAAATTCACCCCTAAAACTTTCACCTTTTCGAGCCTTAATCCACGAATAAAAGCCCGATTCTATTAGGCGGCTACTGTTGAGGTTTTTGTTGACCTTATTAAAGTCACTCCGAGCGAATATCTTGTCAATGAACGCCGTGGCTACCATCGGTGATTTACTTGTAGTAGCTTCGGCACGAATGAGATAACCGTTGTTCTGCAAAGGTCTGTTCCGCGATTCACTACTCGTGTATTGTTGATTCGTCGAAACCGCAAATGTCATAACCTTACATAGTCGCAAGGTTTCCATGAAGTATTCGGGTATGTTCTCTCTAAATACCCCACCATCAGGATATAAGACACAAGGTAAGGTATCAGAGACTTGTTCCTTTTTAACACTAGGAATGTCATTTTTATTAATACCATAATAAAGTAAAATCAAACACGCTTTACGCATAACATCTAATGTACGTTCTTCGTCTGGTAAAAAAACCGAATCTAAAATTGTTCGTAACTCAGATTCATTGGCTACAATATGTTGTCGTAAATTCTCAGTAATAAAGTGAACCGCCTCGATGACAGGCGGCTGCTTTCCGTGAAACGAATAATAATCCTTCAATAATCTAGTAAACGCCGCAAACTGTTCAGGTTTACAAAACTCACTTTCTGTAAATGATATTAACATACTCTTCGTAAAGAATAAAAAATCTCTATCAAATAGCTGTTCATAAGCATCAATCCTATGAAGTAGTTCGCTGTATAAATCATAATCATCAGTGTTATTATAATGTTCTAAGAATTTATCTTTAATATTATATCTAGTAATAGACTCAGGCGAAGTGGATAACTTCATAATCAAACCACCTTTCAAAAGTACATCTTAACAATCAAGATAGTTTCATTATAACATTTTTTTACCACAACGTCAATACTCATCTTACGTATAATTTTACAAATTCCGTGTCGGCTCTTATACCTTTGTCGAAAGCTCTCACCACCAAAGGATCAGCAAACACCATAGCGTAAGCAATCTTATCAAGCTGTTCATCACTGAACCGCCCGAGTCGCTTTTTAATTTGCCACTTGTTTATAACCCAAGTTGACTCAGCTTCAACGGTTGAATCTTTTATTAACCCCACAACAGTACCTTTCTTAAAATGAACGTGGGTAGGTTGTTTACTTATTGTTCTTTTTGTAGTGATTGGTAGAACCTTAATAGTAGGGCTAACAGAATTTCCGATATTATTTGAGACAACCACTGCGGGTCTTATACCGCCCTGTTGGTGTCCGATGTTATTAGGTATGTCAACCAACACAATATCACCCATTCTATAGGCTCCATTGTCACACATTCAAACCACCTTTCTCAAATCCGTAGGCTCAATAATTCCGTTAAGCAAATCAATTCTTTCGTATGGATTCAGCTTAACCTCTATTAAAGAAGTATCAGCATTTATATCCACATTAATCTGACTCTTAACTAATTTTGTTACATCCTCGATTGCAACTATCCCGATTGTTAAAATATGTAAATAGCAATGGTCAAAATCAAGCACACCGCCAACTCTGGGTACGACTAAAGAAATACTGATGTCGTCTCCCGAAAGCTCGTCTGCATATTCGCCGTAACCAATCTTATCACATATTTCGTATTGTATCTTGAAGTCGAAATCACGCCAATCAAGGGTTGCTAACAGAAAGTCTTCTCCGTTCGTTACCGAACCAAATGATATGTCATTAGCTGTATAATTACTGCCAATAAGTTTCATTTAATCACCCTTTCTTTTGTCAGCCATCTTTCTAATATAATGTACGTCCTAATCTCCTATCAAACTTCTTACCGCCAACTGTCAGCAGTTCGTTGTTCTCATTAAATGTGCATTTACTAATGTTCCACGAGTTCTTATCGTAATATCGTATCCCCTCTTTTTCTAACTGTAACTTAGTTAATCTATTTATTTCAGGTTGATACTTATGAGCTTCTTTAATTTTGTTACCTTGCGGGTCTAACCCACCAGCAAACATACCAAAGTAATGATACTGTTTTTCTAAATCTGTACCATCGTATGTTTCATGCCATTCTCTTCGGTATTTAGCTCTGCTCGCCTTATCGTTAGCTCGCCAAGCAGCTCCCGCACTTACTGTTAAAATGAATCCTATTAATCCAAACATACAAACCCCCTTAAATGTTCCACTTTTGGACGAGGGTTCCCTTATCATCGAGTTACCGCTCGTCTCAAACAGTGGAAATCTCTACGTTTTAGCTACCTCTCGGTTTCACGAGGAATGAAAAAACGTTAACTTTTTGCGATTATTTTTGACTGACTACATGATACATCATAAATTAGAACTTGTCAACCCCGAAGTTCACATTCAAGAATAACTTCTACGTATTGAACAAAACGAAGTTCACTTTTTCGTATATCATTATAAACCGAAGTTCACATTCTAATTAATAGTCGTATTCTTCATCTTCATCATCGTAATCATCTTCATCGCAATCATCATCGTCGTCATAATCGAAACCGAGTTCCGCCACTCGTCTATTTGCTTCCTCTCGTGATATCCCCGGAGTATTAAGTATCTCCTCGATAGCATCAAGCCTTGCGAGCGTCTCATTGAATGACTCAATTATGGGCTTCATTTCAGGGGTACAATTTGTTGTGTCTATCATGTACATCTCACCTTTCGTATGTCTCAGTTACCGTTCCGTCTTCGTAAAACTCGTCACATCATCCTTTCGTCATAGTTCCTTATCTTCTTCGTGTGTGAACTTGTAACCGTAATCATCATTACACATCTCCATAGCTATATTGCTCTCGTTAATTAGATTTGCTTCTTTCATTGATTTAAATACTTGATATTCGTCGCCATCTACAACGACGATATACTTCGGGTTACGGATAAACTCTTCAAGAGAAACATCTTTCTTGTTTAAGAACCGCCTAAGAAGATTACAACTCTCGTGGTCAATATATCCCCATTCTGCGTCTCTTAGGTCTTCTGGATAATCAACACCGGTACAGCCTTCAAATACCGAAGCAACAACGGAATCGAATGACCGCATACGCTCCTTTAACTCATCATCGGGTTCGCCATTATCATCTACGTGTTCCTCTGCCTCATACCCGAATAATGAAGCATAAGCATATTTTATTTTATCATACGCCGTGCTGAGGACATCGAATGGAGAGCGACCAAATTCTATATCACTGTGCCAGAAACTAATCTTATCGTTACACGGAGACTTCCATACATAGAAATAATCTTCCATAGATACATTATTAATGTTATTGTTTGTCACCACAATACTGTGCATCGAGGATGAATTAGTCTCGAATACACCTCTGCGAACTACTCTCTTCATTACGATTCCTCCTTAATTCTTTTAAACATATCGTCTATATTGTTAAGCATCTTGTATCTCTTGGTGAGTGCTGCCACCGAATTCTTAGCAAACGTCTCAGTTACCATATCAATATACATAGTGAACTGTCCATCGTCTCCCATGTAGAACTCATCCCACTGTTCCTGCGTCATAAGACTCTTTACATCGAGCTGTTCGATAGCAAGGTTATCGAAACTTAACGCTTTGAATCGAGGCACGTAGTCTTTCAGATACATCTTGAGATTTAACTGATTGACTTCGATATAACCCTGCGCCGATTTCTTATATGATTCCCCGCGCCTGAAATCTTTATACCCAAGAATCAGAACTTTAAGGTCGTTATCTGCAAGAGCTTCCATCTGACCCGGTGTTACGATACCATTGATTACATGAATCACCGCATTGTCAAATTCCTTTATCGAATCTATGAACTCCGCTGTTGCATTATAAAGAGAAACTCCGAGTCCAAAGATAAGCCGACGGTCTACAAGTGATTTCAGAAGCTCCTTGTTCTTCATAAAGTGAACCTGATTAACTGTTAGGTTCGGGATAATGTCTCGACTCCTCAGCTTTTTAAGGAATGGAATAAGGTCTGGATGAGATAGTGCATCGCCGCCGCCGACTGCAATCTCTGTGTAAGGTCTAAGCGTATCAATAAACTTCGCCTTCATTATGTTGCCGTGTTTGCCTTCGGGGTAGCTATTCTCATGACACATGGGGCAGCCCATATCACACTGATTGGTTATCTTAATGTCTATGTTCTCGGGAAACTCTGAGATAAACACATCGTCCTCGGTTTCTCTTATCTTAGTTCCATTAGCCAAATCAATTCCAACCCTATAATTTCCGTTATTATATATCTTCCACTCGCTCATCTTTATCCTCCTTTGAAAAGAAAAATCCACTCAGCTCGTTATCTGCAAATTCATTTTCAACGCTTCTTTCAACGTATCATCTTCCACTTGGGTCACGCATTAGCATCATTCCTCCTCGATACTGGTTTCGATAACGAATAAACTTTTAAGTTCCACAGATTTTTTATTAAGTTCTTCATACTCTCTTTTTAGTTTATTTATTTGACTCGGAATATTTTCCATAGCAACAATGGTTTCTGCATACGATACTAAAGTCTTAATATCTAGCAACTCCCGATTTGATGGTTCTGATTTCTTTAAATGAGCCGTGAGCAAGAAGTCCCCCACCTCTAAGCGAAGCGTAGGCGGTGGGATGAATTGCGTTTTACACGGCGTTTCTTATATATTGCCAATTGTTATTATGAGAAACCAGTCTCAAATTAGCAACACCGACTTGTTTATAAGATTTACTTGGTAGTGTGATATATTCATCATCTGAGTTTTTGATATAAGCACCGCCAGAAGTAAATCCAGTAATGTAACCAAACTGTCCTAATACAGAAACCTTGTCATTAAGCCAAAATCCTTTATAAAACGGTGTGTTTTTACTATTTCGTTTCTGTGTACGATTTGGTTCTTTGCGTCCTTTACGGGCTATTGCTTCGTGCAAAGAACGCTTTTTCTTACGAAATTGCCTTATCAGCAACCACTCATTGGGATTTTCTTTTATAGTTTTGATACCGCTTATGACAATAGCATCATTATAATGAGTTTTCTCTAAACCAATATCCTTTCGTTTCGGTGTTGTTTCTGAACCATAAGTGATAACTGCATTAGGATATTTAGCGAAAATCCATTTGCGAAGTGTATTCATAAATAGTGGCTCTTTGTACTGCTTTACTTTTTTATGCTCTGCCTGCCATTTGTAAAGGATACCGCCTTTTTTATGGTTTGCAGATGTATGACAATCCGTACATACTGTAATAAGATTATCTACTCTGTTAGTACCACCGTTACTACGATAGATTATGTGATGCGTTTGAAAAATCTTGTCTTTAGACTTACCGCACACCTGACAAGTATAATTATCTCTCGCAAAGACAAAATATCTTTCATCGAAGAAGCCATATGTCTGACCATATTGATAATCTACACCGTTAATGTCAGGATTTATCATTTTTGCCGTATCAAATTTACCAACCTCTATATGCAATATGGGGTTTGGTACTAATGCAGAAAACTTATTTATCCATGTAAAAGTATGGTTAATTCTGTTCTGTAAACTTGGCGGAAGCCATTTATCTGTACGTTTACGATTTAGAAAACGTGGCTTACGATACCTACATTTGCGATTTCTGCGACTTCTACGATAAATGCGTTTAGAATCAAGGTTGGAACTAACATCCTGTCTTAATTCTATTTCTGCCTTATAGAGAATTTTATTCTCTGATGTAACAGCAATACCAATATGTTTAGCCCCTGTATCTACACCAATATGACAATCCTGCTTAGTTTCACCCGTAGCATAAGTTAGTTGAATGGTGAAAGGATTGTATTTATTGATTATAGCCTTGCCTTCTTTTAGAAGTATTCGGGCTTTTCTTTGACTACAAGGCATTAGTGGTTCACCTCGCATATTGAGTACAAATACTCTGTTCCCCTGTTGCATAGTTGCTACCTTTGATACCTACTCACGAGTGGTATCCCTTTCTTATGAAAGTTTGTTTCCCTTCCTCAATGTTATAAGTGCTTGCCGTAATCGGTCACTTGAGGTTGACTGTTCCTGCCCATCAGAACTGTTTACAGAGCCTCCACAGTTGCTGCAGACTTGGGAATCATCCGCAGGTGTGATAACACAAATAACGTAGTTCTTAAAGAACTTAGAGTAGTCAATCAGAGCTTTTACAAGCTCCGACCTCTAAGGCATTAGCCGTAGGTCGGGGTGGTTGACTGCACTGGCATACTCTTGCTGTTTAGGACAGCCGCAACATACGTGTATGTCACGACAGCCCAAACATGGATTGCGTTGTCTTACCCTTATATATTCCACTATACTATCAATTTCCGATTGGTTGAGAACTATCTTCATTCCTTTTCACTCCCTTACCTCTCATATCTGCTCCGCATGTGGGACAAAAATCGGTCATTACTCTCCCCGGCGGTTCACTCATACAATTAGAACAATAGGGGTAATACCCGTCACAATTGATTTTCCATTCTCCGTATTCTACATACTTCACCTTTCCAGCATCTATATCTTCAAGTAATCTGGCACAACTTTCAAGTATCTCTGTGATAATCAGAGCGTTTCTTTCTGCGGCATAATGAATCCTGTTGTGTTCTCTTATGCGCCGAACAGCTTCCTTGACTTCCATTACTCTCACTATATTGCTAGTATTATCGACTGTTGTGAACGTTTCACCTTGAATTGGTTTCATTATTCTTCACTCCAATCTAAAGCCTGTCCGCAACTATAACAATAATCGCAACGTATACCAATCTTTTTTCCATCAAAGGTATAAGTGCTTGGTAATACTATACGACTTCCACAATTAGGACATTCTACACCAAATGGGTCACGCTTTACTTTCTGGGGAATAGTTTTTTTCACTGCGGATATTGCTTTGTCCAGAGCTTCACAATCCTTTGCAACTGTCTCCTCACCATAAAAGGTTAATTTTATCGGCAACTTCTTTGGCACGTTGCACAGTTTTGAAGTAATTATTCTGTTCAAAATTGTTTGTATCGTCAAAGCAATCTTGACCCTTATCTCTGTCTTCATAAACCCTAGCCGCACCATCAAAATATAGAGAATAATAGTTTTCAAAACTATAAACCCTCTCAAACTTCGGTTCCTGTTCTCTCCGCTGATCCGCAAGCCTGTCCCTTTCTTCCTCTGCTGCTTTCAGTGCAGTTTCCATATTCTTTATTGCTTCACTACCAGTCTTTACAAGTTCTGTAAGCTGTGCGATTCTTTCTTCAAGCTGTTCGATGGTATTCATAATTAGTCCTCCCTTATTTTACATAGAAAACCCACAATACAATTATCTGTATGATGTGTATTATCTGATCTTGACATAGGTTTATGATTAGTTTATTTGCTTTAGCGTTATCAACTACTGCGTGAATAATCCAATTCGACACAAACAGGATTACAAATAAGTATATGTTCATGTTGGAATGATACACCCAAAACAAAGGAACATGAATCATAAATGTCCACGAAAATGCGTGTTCGATCAGAGCTATGATGTAATCATGCTTGTACAATTCTTTAGGTGCATTATCTATCCACCACTGCTTCTGTTTCATTTGTGCCAGTATACCTTGCAAATAATAATCATCTACTATATGCAAGAATACCATTGACAATAGCAGAATTATATCGTTCATTTGTTATCCCCTTCAAATATTATTCTACTCTCAATATAATTCCTATCCTGTGTAAAAATAGGAATCTCGTTGTCAATTATCCAACCGTCATCAGTCTTAACACAACATGATCCACACTTAAATTTGGTCGTCACATTGTTCCAATCCACTCCTTTTTCAGCAAAGAGCATAGCCTGAATTTGACTACAACTCTTTCCTTCAAGCTGTCTGTGAGAAAAGTGTTTCTGACCTAATCCTTGGATAGAATTTCTTATAGCATCTTTCTGTCGCCATATTAAGCAGTTACATACTTCTTCTTTAGGAATATTAAATACACGAGAATCAAATGTAGCCCTGTTTATTTTGGTGTCCGCATATTTAACGTATCTGTTATAATCATCTTGACGGTCTGGCAAAACCTCATCCCCGAAATTATCATTAAGAGGATCAAGACAGCAATCATACAGAGCTTCCTGCACATTCTCGGCAAACTTTTGATTGAATGCCAACGTCGCAAGACTTGCCGATACACTACACATCTTTCTAACATTATTATCAAACCATGCGGCTGTGTTTATCTTTTTATAGTCACACAATACAAGTGTTATTTCGTCGGACTGAGTATATCCAAGTACGCAGTTCTGAATGTTTTCACAAAGATACTTCATTGTATCCTGCATACTCTTACAAAGTATTTCATCATACGGCTTGTCCATTCCTCGTGTAAAGGTGTGGAAATGACAGCCATCCAGTCTGATGATTACAGGAGTTCTGCGTGTTAAATGTGTGCGAGTCACGTCCTCGTAAGTTTTCATTCGGTCGCCGAGACTATCTCTTTTATTATTTTTTACCATAAAGTACCTCCTATTAACAGATTTCCAAAATCAGTCTATCTTCATCAGAACAACTATCCATTATCTCGTCTAATTGCTCCAATGCAATTTCTCGGTCAAATTCGTCTATATTATCATCGTATAATAAAAGTTCTCGAACGGCTATAAAATCATGCTTGCAAACTTTACAAAGACGAATATCACCCCATTCATCACGTATACAATCATGCTCCGGGATTCTCTTATGAAGGAGTAAATTAATGATACATTTTTCAAAACAAGCGTCTGCAAATATCCCAAAAATACACTCGTCAGGTTCGGGATAGTCTTTCTTTATATACAAATTATAATCTGCACTCATTACTCATTTTTTCATCCTTTCTCGTCATACGACGTCATGTCAACGTACTCAAAAGAAACGTCGTTGCCATAGTGTTTCTCTATATCTGATTTGATAAAGTGCATTGAATAAAGCAATGTTTTCATATCACTAATACAGGCTGTGTTATATTTCTTATAGCACGTCCTACAATCCCTTGCTACAATCCTGCACATATTTCCATATGATTGAATATAAAGCTTGATTGTTTCCATAGTCTTATCCTTTCTCCCCGTCATACCGATAGGTCAGCTTGTGATTAGTGATGGCAAGGTGTTACTGTCACATATAACTTGTCTAAATTGTATACAAAATAAACAACTTCTGACGTACAATCGCACCTATTTGTGGGAATTCTACACCCTTTCGGTAATTTCAAACCTCGTTCGGCTAAAAACTGTCTTACAGCTTTAATTCCCCTGACGTACTTTGTCCACCCCTCTCCGTTGATACTATACCATTTCATAAATATCCCTCCGCTAAAACTAATCTTCTGTATATTCGCCCGACAACAAAACGCCGTGTACATATGGTAGTTTTGACGAAACAAACAGCTTTCCGCTTACGTTTGAGTAGAAGCCATCTATTTTATCATGAATATTTCCGATGCCGAATATATCTTTTTTAAGCGTTACGTTTCTCTCGTCTAAACGCTCTAACGAAGTTTTTGATACAGACGTGGTGATGCCATTATCTAATAAGAGTTTGCAACAATCCTCTTCTATCGACAAGACCGTAGCTACACCACCACAGTATACTTTATCATCAACTTTAATTTCCTGCATTTCGATGGGGGAAAGCATAAGACTATTGCATATGATATGTTCTCCTTGAACAACTATCTTGTATATCCCGCCATCCTGCTCGTTTATGACACCAATTATTTGACCTATTTTATTGTTGCAACGCCTAATATTTTCAGTTACGCCAACTGATGCATAAATATCATTGTCAATATTGATGTCTATTTTTACATATTCGCCAACGCAATACCGGCGAAAAGTAGGACAAGTATAATCAAAACCATCTATGCGCCTGAGGTCTTCTCTTGAATATACCCTTCCGTTAATAATATAGTCTTCGTCACTAATCTTCTTAGCTATTACACCTTCGCTTCCATCAGGAAGAATTACGGAGTTACCGACAAAAAAACCGTCGTAACCTTCAAGCATATCCTCAGACCAACACCACCCATTACCATAAAGCTTATAATGCCCGCAAAAAATGTCTACGATAGTATGAGTTTCCCCTGCGAAGTGTGTCATTTCAGACGTTAGACCAGCACGATAAGGAAATCCGCGTTTTAAATTCGGATTAATGGTAACAGTGTCTCCAATTCTATATTTTAAACCCATATTAACCTCCTACTATAAATTCATCTCGCTGTAAAATTCCAGACACGTATGATAATTTCGATTGTACGAACAGTCTGTGACTAATCTCGGCATAATACCCACTCACTTTATCACCAGCATTACCGATTCCAAAAATATCATTTGTCAACGTAACCTCTTTCTCATTCAAAGGCTCTAATGACCGCATCGGAACCGTTGCTATTTTTCCGTTGGCTAATAATAAACCACATAAAGCTTCACCTATTGAGATAACAGTGGCGACACCATCACAATAAACCTTATCACCGACTTTAAATTTTGGTGTCTTTACGGGAACAATCATAAGACTGTTACATAATATATTTATGCCGTCAACACTTATTGTATATTCGCCGCCGTCTATATGTTCGCTATTGATTTTAACCACTTGACCTATTCTGTGATTATAGTATTTTGTTTTTGTACTAACATAAAGTCTACCGTATTGTTCGTTGTCTGTATTAATGGCTATCTTTACAAAATCACCAACCTCATACTTTCTTAAAACAGTCGGGCGAGTATAATCATAGCCGTCTATACGTCCAAGAGATTCTTTTGAGTATAGATGTCCATTAACAAGATATGTTTCGTCAAGAGGGTCTTTACTTGCAATCATACCTTGAGTCCCATCAGGAAGGATGACTACATTACCAAGAAAGAAACCGTCATAACCTTCAAGCATTTCATCAGACCAAAGGAAATGATCTATATTTTCAAGGATGTATCCATTATAGTCGATATTAGTAACCACACAAGTCTCGCCGCGATATTCCATCATATCTTCTGCTAAACCGTGTAAATAAGAGAATCCATATATCAGATTCGGGTTAATAGTAACCACGTCTCCAACCTTATATTTTAATTTCATTGTAACCTCCTGCTATCGTCCATATATACAATACGTATCTCTTCGGGGAATAACTCACCAGATATAAAGTTCGCAGTTTCAACAACAAACTTACGAATTTCAGGTTGATAATAACCAGATATCACGTCTCTCGCTTTACCAACACCATACACATCTTGGTAAAGCATTGCACTCGCTGGCTTCATAACCATCACATCCCTGATATTCTCAGTAATTGTTTCGTCTGATGTACAACAAGACAAAACACAAGTTTCATCGCTAACTGTTTCGACTGTCAAAATTTTTTCTGATCTCATATGGAGAACCGTATCTCCGGGTTTAGGCGAGACAAAAGAGATTTTCTCTAGCATATATCCAGAATAAGCATTTTCGCTATCAATATCTATAAAATACTTATAACCGATACCGTGTTCTATAATTTTTGCCATCCTGTTATTATTTTCCCTGTGGCTAGAGTTAGTAACAACACCGTTATGCGAATAAGAACCACCATATATTCCGATTGATCTATTTACGCGGACAATAACATAATCTCCCACATTAAAACCTTCCGGAAGAGTTTGTTTGGAATAATCAAAACACTCTATGTGACCAAGTTGAGACTCGGAATACCAATTACCATCTTCGAGCTGATAAGTACGCTGAGGATCAACCCCTTTACTTTCGGATATGGTTGTTTTTATATCAATAATTACACGTTCTACACCGTTAACTATAACGTGATTGCCTATATAGAACCCAGTGTAACCCTCAAGCGTATCGGGACTCCAAGCCCAACTACCGTCATCAGCACTTAAACGATAAGTCTTGCCAGTACATTCAAGAACCGTCGCTGAACATCCAGCATACCTAACCATCTCTTCTACGACACAACATTCGTAATGAAGTTCATCAGTAATGTTGGGTTTTATTCTAACTCTATCACCTATTTTATATTTCATCTTAACCTCCTTGTATTATTGACTCACACTATGAGAGTCATAATAGCCATAAACCCGAACCCGAGAACCGCAGTAATTACCGCGCCGATTCCTTGTATGGCAAACACTATTGCTCTTTTAAACTTGCTAAATTTAGACTCACAGATGTCATTGGAGACAGGAACGAGCACACACCCGCACTCGTTCGCCCACTCCTCTTCCTTACGCTGTCTATTATCGTTGACTATATGATAAAAGATTAAAGACTTCTCGTCCATGATTGTAACCTCCCATATTATTTTTTATCACTTATCAAGCCACTCGTCTGATGAATAAACCCGGTGCGATACATAACTTGCTGTTTCCGGGATACTTAAATACTGCGTCTACTTGACGCTCAGTCTCAAACTTCGGAACTCTACCCTTGAAGTAGAAAAGTTTCCGCGCCACCTCTCTTTCGTTGTTATCATACTCACAGATTATCACTTCACTGAACTCTCTGTCACGCCAAGAGTAACCGCGCTCTATGATATTAAATCGTCCTACCACATACATGATATCACCTCTCAGTAACTAAAAGAGAATATCTCTTCCAGAAATTCTTCGCGGTTGATTTCCTCGTCTGTCTTGTAGTTGTACATATTTATTCCTCCTTGTATTTTTATATTAAACAGTGTATGTAAACAGTCCAAGCTGTTCTCTTTCCTTATTAACCTCTCTAAGCGTCTCCACCCAAGGTACATCATCGAACTTATTGAACGCATTCGCCGCGCTTGAAAGCACACGAAAGTCTGGATAAAATGCGGGGCTTCTATAATCCATAGCGTCCTTTAACATATCAATTGCCGTTTCAAACGAAGCAACACGATTCAACCCCATCATGAAGTAGTATGTCTCGTCGTCAACTAAATCCTTAACGACCCTCGCAGCTTCGGGAATGTAAGACCAGCGGTGTGCCAGCTCATCGAGATTACTCTTCTTAGGTTTCTTTGTTGCTTCCGACAGATAATAGCGAGCTATCGCACACTTGTAGGTGTTGTCGTCCTTGATATCTCCCTTGCGTACATTAACAAACAGCTTCATAGTTATAATCCTCCATTTTAGATTTGATTGTATCCAGTTTACGTCTTGTAGATACAGACGGTATCATGTAGTATTCCCACCTCTGCTTTGTGCGATATATCAGCTTCTTGGCGAGTCGTCCTTTATCAACCGTGAAAGCATCGTCGATACAGCAACGTCTCACAGTTACCCGAGCATTAATCTTTCGGGCTGTCAACACTCTCCTTTCTCTTCGCCCTCTGTGTCTTTCTCTTGTATTCATATTTTCACCTCTTTTCAACCACAGATAAACCTACCGAGGTTATTTGTGTTAATCATAATACTATCATCATTGTCGTTACGAAGAACATAAATCCCAGAACAAAGACCGTCTTCGCAGACCTTAGTGAGAGAGCTGAGTACTACGTTTTCACGGTAAGACTTTGCAGCTTCGTCGAGAGCAGCAGACAGCTTATCTCTAAAACTCATCGCGTCTTCGAGCGTCTTGAAATGCTCATGTGTTCTTTCGATGTCGGCGGGTTCTATCGTCGTGACAAAACCTGTAGGAGAGAAGAACTTGACAGCATAGAGTTTATATTCTCTGTTGAAACTATCAAAGCTCTCCACAAATAAACCCCACCTATTTGCGGGAGCGTGAACTGTTGCGCCCCAGAATTTAACCGTGTCAGGTTCAAAGTAAAATGAACCTCTCTGATTGCAGATTGCTTTCATTTCTGCAAGACTTCTTTTTAAATTCGACATATACATTCCTCCTTTAATTATTGTCGAATGCTCCTAATCGGACTCGAACCGATACGCTTTTCAGCACCAGAACCTAAATCTGGCGTGTCTGCCTATTCCACCATAGGAGCAAAAACGCCCGACTATATATCGGGCGCTCGTATTATCTAGCTCTCAAACGCTTTCTAGCGTCGGAGAATATCATCTTGTAGTAGTCGAGTTTAACCATTCGCTCTTCATCGTCACAGAACTTTCTTTGACAATCCAGTGCATTAATCAACTCATACAAAGTGTAATCCTTCTTGATACCATTACACTTGTCACAACAAGCTACAAGATTACTTGTTGTATCTTCACCGCCTTTCCCACGAGGTATTACGTGGTCGTAAGTTCGATTACTTGAATCCAACTCACAACCACAATAATAACATCTTTCAGAGGGTATCTGTTCTTTTAGGTCTCTGCTTATGCTTCGACCCATTAGCTAAGGTCGTCCAGTCTGTCAGCGATTTCGTCGAGCAGGTCTCTCAGCTCTTCGATTTCGTCAGCACGGTCATCATCATCATCATCACTCTGGCAACCACTGCAACCGCAATGGCAACCGCCGTCACTATCGTCGGAGAGGTCAATACCGAAGACTCTCACGAGACGCTCTATCACAGACGAATCAGAAGAATCATCGGAATCAGAAGTTGTCGAGCCGAGATAATCCGCAGAAAGAGATGTCTCGTAATTGTCACCATCGTAGTATAACGAAGCCTGTATGTCTCCGTCAGACCAAACAATGTAATCACTCACATCATCTGCGGTCAGCACCTTTACAGGGTTGGCGATATAGTCACCAATCTGTGTAGAGTCGATACTGTCGGGAACTCTCAGTACCGCAACGATATCGAAGCTGTCCTTAGACTCGTGAACAAGGTCGTCGTTATATCTTCTCAGATAGCTGAACGAGTTGTTCTCGGTGTAGTATCTGATGATGTCGCCGATGGGAGTGTCCTTATACACGGTAGACACCTTGCCGTTTCTGTGGATCAGCAGGTCGCCAGTGATAAGGTCGCCGAGCTTGGGCTTTGCAGAAACTGCATCTCTATCGAAGACTACGGTTCCAGCGTCAAGCATCTTCACGGGGTTAGCAACGAGGTCACCCACCTTGTTCATGGGAACCTTGGCGGGGTCGATTCTGTACACTTTCATGATGTCCATGTTGGTGTGCTTGTTGTGGGTCAGGTCGGCGTTGAAACGCTTCGCTATGTAAGAGAAGCTATTCTTCTCGCTGTGGTAGCGAATGATATCGCCGATGGGGGTGTTGAGCATTACGGTTCCGGTCTTGCCGTTTCTCAGGGTTACGAGGTCGCCGGTCATCAGGTTAGCAATAGTAAAGTTTTTCATAATTCATTCTCCTTTGAATTTAAAGTCTTAGATTTTTGTTTTCTTCATTTTGGTTATAATTGGTTGGCGTTACTTATGATTTTGGGTGTCTGATGTATCAGTAGATACCGACCTCAGTAAACACCCGAGACTCTATTTCCGATTCGAGGTAACACTCTGTATACTCACAGAATGTAGCAAACTCTAACTCGGTCATAGAGTAATGAAGTTCCATCTGGTCAGGATAGTACAGAATGTCCTTTCCGCCATTCCGTGCAAGGTATTTATCCGTCTTGACAGCGACTTCTACACCATACTCATCATCATATTTAAGGATGTAGACATAGGTGTCTTTATCTATGAAGATATCCCCTATCTGCTCAAAGTAGAAATCATTATAAGGGATAGTTTCATCTCCGTCTATTATCACGAACTCCTCGGTGTTGAAATCAAGGATGTTCTCGGGTACGATAAGCGAACTCTTGCGGGGCATATCAACTCCGTAGAATTCACTAAACCACCTTAACGCATTTTCGTCAATGTGGTCATAAATCGCTTCACGAGCGATGTCAGCGAGATCTTCACGCGATTCGGTTTCGTCATTACTGACATTCGAGTTCTCGTCGTTCTTAGTATAGCCGTCGTTATAGTATGACATATACGGCTTACGATAGTAGCTTCCGTAACCGTAATCATCGTAGACGCTAAAGCTATAATCACTGTTTTTGTACGACTTGTATGTGTACACCTTCTCAATGTACTCAAACGGCTTGTCTACTGGCTTATCTATAAGCATCTTGCCGCGCTCGATGTTGTTCATCATCTCCGATACAACAACATACTCATTGAGATGGTGCTGATTGTAGTAACCACAGGAAAGATTCACAGCCGCTCTATTAATAGCGGGAGCAACTCTCGATATGTCCGAAGCCGAGCCACTTGCGAACACAAAACCTATCTCCTTGTCCGTGATAAACTCTGTGAACTCAGGATTATCACAACTGTAGAATACCGCATCGTTGTTACCCTTGCGGTCATACTCCAGAATCCAGTTGACTTCTGGTGTGATTCCCGAACTTGCAAACTTACCTGCTCCTATAAGACCTATCTCCTCATCTTCTGTAAAGAGAACGTGGCACTTATGTGTCTTGATGGTTTCAAGAACCATGAAGATGCCACATCGGTCATCACCGCCGATACCTGTCGGCGACATGAGAATGCCGTCATCCGATACACAGATGGACTTAACAGGCTCTTTGTGTACCGTGTCCATATGTGCTATCAGAAGCACAGGGATTTCACCCTCTGCATATATAAACCCATCCTCAACCTGCGGAGTGTATCCGTTCTTGGTGAGAATCTCGGGGAGCTTTGCCTTTAACTCGTCCTGTGTTGCTTTAAGAATTTCGTAAAAGTTTTTCATGATAAAGTCCTCCTATATTTATGCTATCTGATCTCTACCGACCGACCTGTAGTATGTATGGTCTCCGGTGTTTATCTGGATTACGTACTGCTCAGACGAAGCGTCATATGACAGTACCACGGCTGCTGTTCCTTCGTCGAATCTATCAATTGACATTGTGAGGGTTACTTCCCTTCCGTTGTCAAACACAAGATGGTCTGGTGAGGTTTGTGTTGAATTCGATTCTGTAGCTTCATCTTCTGATTCATCTCTCTCGGGAACACAGTCTTCACAGTACCATTCTCCGTCTACTTCGACCATATTCGCTCTAAGATGAACGTCACCGCATTCGTAGCATGTTTCCGTGCCATGTTCGTAGCAGTCGGGGCAGAGAAGCTCGTCGTCTACAATGCTGTAATCGTCACCCATATAAAGCTCACCGCAGTGGTCGCATCTATGAGCGTAGTTCTCTATGCAGTAGTCACAGTACCAAGTACCGTCTACCTGCTGTGCGTTATCTTCACGAACATATTCCTCACAATGATTACAATAAACATAGTAACGTTCTATGCAATCATTGCAGACATAAGCGTCTACGTCGTTTACCCAATCAACATCTATACCACGGTAGTAATTACCGCAGTCCTCGCAGTAGTAGTAATCGTCGATGCAAGAGTTGCAGACATCACCGTAGTCCTCTACATAAGTTCGTGAGTTTTCAGAGAAATATCCTCCGCAATCTTCACAACAGAAGTATATTCCGTCATCCTCTCCCTCCTCATAACAAGTTGCGCAGAGATCCTCTCCGGTATCTTCTATGTAATATCCGTTTACCTTTCTTTCTATTTTTCCGCATTTATTGCATACGAAAAAGTTTTCGTCGTAACAATCTTCGCAGTAGAGTTTACCATCTACCTCGATGACTGCGCCAACTATAGGTTCGCCGCACTCTTCACAAATGGGTACCTCGTGATTGCCACGGCAATCCTCGCAGTAGATATGCTTATCGAAGAATATCTTGCCGCAGTCTCTGCACTCGTACCACTTGAGATACCAGTGTCCGTCCTCTTCGTTGAATTTCGCGTCGCTTGTATCAATAAAGCAACGGTGTGTGTTCGGGCAAAAATAATTTATCCTGAATTCTAAATAGGTATTAGAATCGTTCTCACAGTTGTGGCAACGAATCTCTCCAGTGCGGTCGTTTACTGAGCCGCACTTAACACAATAGGATTCGTGTCCTATATGGAACTGTTCAGGTTTCTTGCCTTCGGGGGTGAATATTCTCTGCCCGAAATTTGTGCATCCGTAGTCTCTATAATGCATACCTGTTGATGTGACATAGGACGCACATGTAGAGTCCTCAATTGCAACCTTGTAAAGGTTCTCGATTTTCAGACACTTGCTTATCTCCTCATTAACCCAGTTAGCAAGGAAATCTTCGATAGCGGGAATTCTCGTCTGAGGATACAGGCGAGACTGGAGAATGTCGTTGTTCTCGTTTATGAAGAACATCATGCGATTAATCTTCTTCTGGAGATACGGCTTCTCTGTGCTTTTGGGATTGAGCAGACTAAGAACCATAGACTGCTCGTCCATCATGTACGAGAAAACGCCGTTGGAATAACAGCCGTGGTCTCTTACGAGGTGGCACGACTTCCACGAGTTACCCTCTGACATTCTGAGGAAGTCCATGGGATTTACAGAAAGAGTTATTCTTCTCTGTATCGTGTTATTTGTGAGGTAATCAGATAGTTCTGCGAAGAGTTTTTCATAATTACTAATACGAGACATGCCTGTCTCTGTAAAAAACTTGTTAATCGCTCTACTAGGTTTCATACCCTTGGCGATATGAAGACCGAGAGCTTTAAACTCGGCGGCTCTTTCTGCCGTAACATCCATAAAGATGTTAAGCTTCATGAGGTCGTAGCAGCGAATCAGCCGCTTATAATCGTTTGAGTATTCGCGTTTATAGATATCAATGATTCTACCAAACACGCCCTCTGCGCTGTCGATAGAGGAAGGGTTAGGTACATCCACTATAGTGTTGATGCAGAGGTTTTCTTCATCCCAATACTCAGACTTGCTGAGTAAAGAAACTAACTTTTTCTTATTCTCCTCGGCTATTTTCGCTATCTTGTTGATAACGTTTGATGAGAAGGGGATGTAGCAGGAGTCTATATAAGACTCCATCTCATTCTGAAAAGGAGCGGGTTCTTTAACCTCTTCATCATCTTCGTCGGCGTTGGCGGTGAGATATTCGAGATTAGGCACCGGTTTGCCCATAAAGGATTCTCCCAGAAAAGGGATATCCTTGATTTCCCCTGTTTCCATATTTATAGCAGATATAACGGATGTATCATCGAGGTATTCATAATTCTCGACGATTTTATATAAAGTGCCGTTATACACAAACCGCTGTCCCTTATTAAGAGCGGGCTTGATGTAGGACAGCTCAATTGTACCCAAATCGGGGGAATAAGCCACGCCATCAGACTCCTTGACCTCGTGGATACGGGTCAAAACATTGAGCTTGTTATATCTATAGATTTTGTTTATTAATATTTTCATTTTTATACCTCCGTGTATTCGCCCTCATAGAGCGCTCCTATTATCGGTGCTACTGTTTGTGTCACAACTCTCTGACTGATAGCACCTCTGTATGCAGTCAGAGTTGTGTCTTTTTCGCCGATACCAAAAACGTCGGCGTTTAGCTTTATTTTCACTTCTTCTGTCTTCTCATAGTGAGGGAGAAGACATTCTTCTGTTATCGGCAGAAGTAAATCTGTCGAATAAGTTAAAGCCATTGCGGTTTCGCCGCATTTGAACAGCTCATTATTCCCATTAACGGGGTCTAACATAGGTCTTGTCCAAGTCCATTTCTCGACCCCGTTCCGAAGGGAACGATTATAAATTCCCTCTTGAGTAAGGAAATATTTGCCGTCTACAATAGATGTAACAATGGCGAATTCGCCGAATCTGTCAGCCATACAACTGTTTATGGATGTTCTGCCGTAATTGTGGAGGGTATAGAGACACACAATTTTGACCACATCCCCAACGTTTATGGTCGGGGGTGGCTTGGTGTAATCATACCCTTCAATCAGGGTAAAATCCCTCTCATAAAAATAATCTCTGTATTTATTGACCGTGAAGCAATTGTAATTGTCTCTTTCTGAGATAACAACCTCTTCGCCGTTAAGGAGCACATGATGTCCCGGAAGAAGATACTTCTCACCTTCGGGGTGTACCATGTATTCGTTAAAGCACCAAGATGATACATCGCGTAATTCATCGTCGGTAGATGTGAGGCGATATTCGTCTGGATCAATTAAATCATCTACAACGAATGTTTTACCCCTGAATTTTGCCATTGATGGGTTAAAGTATGTGGAACTATAATACCCCGCAGTAAGGTCGGGGCGAACCGTAACGCGGTCACCCACATTAAAACGGTGTGCCATTAAAATTCATCTCCTTCCATTTCTCTTTCGGTCACCATCTGACCGTGTATAATACCAGTGATGTAAGCGCCCATCACTAATATAAACAACATTGTATCCATATTTATTTTCCTCCTTACTCGGCGAATCTCGCGCCGAACATATAGTAGGTATCGCCTTCTGCTACCTCAACCGCTTCATAAAACTGCGGTTTGATCCGGTACCGCTCTATCTCTTCAGGAGTATAGAGTTCGTTCTCGACCAGTATAGAACCATCACGGCGGGGTCTCTGGTCTGCATCTGCCGTGATTCTGTAGTACAACATATCAAAAACCTCCCCATGCTGAACCGTCGTCAACGTGCTTTATCATCTCCCTAATCTGGTCTTCTGAGAGATTCAGAAGGGAAAAACAAGCCTGCTGAAATTTGCCAATTGCGGGGATATACACCCACAGTGCGCCATCTACGCCAACAATCTTACAGCGAAGACCGTAATCGGCACAAAGCTGTTTGGCGAGTTTAAATTTCGGATGTTCTGACATGATAATTCCTCCTTATTATTTTTTTATTGTCGCGCTCTCCTGCGACTTCTTATGCGGGCAATTCTTGCATTCACCCTTTCCACCGCACTTACACATGATTATCCTCCTATTCTGACCCGACCATAATACAGAGCTACTATGTCTGCGGTCGGAACGATTGCGGTTCTTTTGGTATTGGAGAAGCGGGAAAATTCTTCTCCATTTTTAACAGATGTAAACAAAAAAGAGACCCGCCGAGTTTTGCCATTAGCGAGTCTCTCGTTGTAAATTACAACTTTGGGTTTTCTAGGTATTCTGCGGTTCATAATTATTCCTCCTTAGTGTGTGCAGATTAGGGCATTCTTGCCCTTGACAACAAAGTCGATTCGCTCGCCAGTTGCGAACGCTTCCGCCGTGAAGTGGCGGATGCCCTTGTTGATATAGGTTCTCAGCAGAGAATATCTTCTGCCGCCGATAGCTACGGAACTTCTGCCTATGGACAGGGGAAGTTCCTTGATTACCTGAAAAGTTACACCGTTACCCATTTGTAACTACCTCCTTAAAGATTTTTAATTTTGACATAGAGATTCTGTCAACACTCCGTCCGATTCTCCGTAGATGTTGGAAAGCCCATAGTGACGTTTCTGCAACAAATCCAATGTTGGCACCTGTCTATCAGTTACCCTTTAGACAATCTCTTTTCCCATCTGCGTTTACACAGGCTTTGGACTGTTCTGCAATGCAGAGCCGCATTAGAAAAGCCGCCAGTTGTTAGCTGACGGCTACGACAGTATTATTTATTCTCGCACTATCAAACGAGTATCACACAATCATACGATTATCATTCCCTTTCTTGCGGCTGCTAAAACCGCCTAATAATTTCAACGAACAAACACATCACAGCACCTTATAGCTGATTCGGTTCGGGTGTGTGTGTAGGTCGGGGTCACTTCTTGCGCTGTTACCCTTCACGCTTGCTTTAAAGCATAAACATCACTTCTTTCTGCTTTAACAAAATGCAGGCTGTTACTTATTCTGATACCGCCAAGCGTCGGCGGTGTATGTCGGATATCGGGTTTTATCCGACTTGAAGTAGAACCCCTTTTCAGATCTTCCCTTCGGTCTGTAGTCGGGGACTATTTCGTTCTGACGGCGGACAGACTTCTCCAATATAGCCTGTCCAAGTCCCGAAGTGGCGGATATCCATTCGGAATACCATTCCGCTCTTTTGCCCTGTTCCCAGTGGGCGGGCAGAATGGCTTTAAATATGCGGACTTCTTTCCCGCAGACAGAGCCGTCCTTCCGTCTTTTGTCACGGACAGAGCCTGTCCAGACGAAGCCTTCGACTCCGCTTCTGTCGGTGGAGCCGAACAAAAAGCCGGGCTTCATGTTGAAGCCGTGCCACTTTTGGGCATAGTGGCATTCACGAATTCTTGCCATGATAATCCCTCCCTTTTTAAGACGCGCCACAGCCCGGACAATGCCAAGCTGTTGAGGGCATTCTATACCCACAATGGGGGCAGGTGATGAACTTCAACACCTTCTGCGGGTAGTATTCGCCTGTAGCACGGTTATAGTGCATACAGGTCAGGGATATGCCGTTACCGTCACAGTAGCGGACTACTGCGAGAAGGGCAACGGACAGACCTGTAACGTACAGGATCAGTTCGTTACAAGTTGCGGGGATATTCTTCTGACAGTATTCTGTCAGACCCCCGATGTCTGTCGGGTCAACTTCTGCGGGGAAAATACTGCCCTGTACTTCTGCGGGCAGGGAGATAGTATGTCTGCCTTCGCAGAGGGTATACGCGTTCTTATTCTTCCTAAAAGTCGGCATATTCATAGTTGTTTTCTCCTTTCTGATTAGGCGATAACTTCGCCAGTTTCTCCGTCAAGAACATAATTGACGGACTCATCTTCTGTCAGTTCTGCCAACAGTTTAGGCAGAATCTGCCTGTCTATTTCCATAAGGCGTTCTACGCCCTTTTTACATATTATAATTATCATTATGGTAATTCCTCCAATTCCGCGTTTGGGCGCACTTCACCCGTAACGCTTTTTTATTTGAAAATGGGCGCGCCTTCGGCATTTTAAGCTTCGGGCGCGTTATAGCGGGATTTTTTTTCATACCCGCGTAATATACCCCGACAGTCGGCGGGGATTTTGAAATTTTGCGCGTATATGTGCGCGCGTAACAAAAACGCGGGAATTTAATTATACCCGCGTTATTACAGTATACCCCTATGCGGGGATTTTGAATAGCACGCGCATAATGTGGGATAAATTCCATGTATGTAGGCGTGTGGGCGCGTATATGTGCGCGCGCGTAATAAAAGACCCCCGAAGGGGTCTGATATCACTTGTTATTTTTTGCGGCGGCGGCTTTTTTTGCCGCCTTTGCACGCTTTGCCGCTTTACGCTCACGGCGGCGGGCTTCCTTCCGCGCTTCCGCTTCCGCTTTAGCGGCGGCGGCTTCCTTGATGGTGTCGGCGGCGGTGATATGTGCCAACACTTCACGCATTATCCCCGCATTACCTAAAGCGGCGGCGGTGTACCCTTCGCCGTATGTGCGGCGGAAGGTATAGGCGCGGGCGGCTAACACCTTTACAGTATTAGTAGTAAATCCATATTCAACGCCGATACGGTTGATAAATTCACGTAAAGCCGCAAAGGCTTTATTTTCGTTGCTATCATTCGGCGCGGTATGATATGTAAGAAGTGCGGAGGTTACTTTGCCGCAAAGTGCGGTAATACTTCCATAGTATGCCTTCGCCGCTTCCTCACCGATAGCCGCGGTAAAATAATCCCGCTTTATCAAAATATAACCTTCGGCAGAAATAGCCGCCCAAACGTTAGCGGGCTTATCGCCTTCATGTATTGCCGCATAAATGCGGGCTTCCGCGGCGGCGCGTTTTTCTGCCGTTGTGGGCTTCCTCACCGCTTCCGCGGCGGCTTCCGCGGCTTCCTTTGCGGCATTACGTGCAACGGCGGCGGCGGCTTCCGCTTCCTTTGCAAAGGCGGCGGCGGCGCGGGGGGTAAAGCGGCTAAGAGTTTCTAGCTTTGCCGCTTCCTTTGCGATATCAGCGGCGCGGGCGGCTTCCGCGGCGGCTTCCTTTGCCTTTGCCTTTGCAGTCTTTGCGGCTATTTCCCAGTAAATTACTGCGCCTTCCGTTCCTAAAGGCTTTACCGCTTCCGCGGCGGCGGCGGCGGCTTCCGCGGCTTCCTTTGCGGCGGCACGGACTTTAGCGCAAAGCGCGGCGGCTTCCTTTGCGGTGATGATACGGCGGGCGGGGCGGGCTTCCTTTGCGTTTACATTAACATTTGCATACATTGTATATACCTCCAAAAAATTTGTATTACCACGCAAAGCGCGGCGGGGTTGATATGGTACACGCTCCCCGCCTAACACGGCGGGCGGCGCGGTATGAGGGCGGCTTTACACCGCCCTATATAATATCGGTATACCCCGCGGGGCGGGGCTTCCGTTATTAACTGTCTATAAACTTTTCAGCTTCCGTGAATACGTCACACCCGCGGGGCGGGGTCTTTCGTTTACCCTTTAAAGATGATAGCCGCCGCCGTTACTATCACTTCACGGCTTCCGCGGGGCTTCCGCGGGGCGGGATATCTTTGCCGTTACTATCATTTCACGGCGGGCGGGACAGTTACTTGTCTTTTCACTGTCCGATATGTCGCTTCCGACAATTGCATTATATCATATACCCCCACATATTGCAACCCCACAACATGAACACACTCGCAAACTAATGCACATATATTGTAAGAGGGCGGGGTGGATAAAAAATACCTAAAAGGAACCCGCGCGTTAATAGAGAAAGTTACTCCCCTCTATCTCCAACCCCCAATTTCTCACCCCAACTTTTTCATTTTTCACTCCCACCCAACTACTGCAACTCGCAAACAAAATTACACCTCAACTAAAATGTAAACTTTTCGTTAACGCGGAACCGCCGTTTTTTGCCAACCGCATTTCACGACGCGCAAAATTTTGCCAAATAACGCACCTACAAGCTCCCAGAAGCTACGCTACCGCAAAATTAGAGGCGGGGTATCAGTTTAAAAACCACGCCGCATAAGCCCGCTCAGTTCGTCTCACGCCCAAATTCCAGCCCTGATTTTTTCAAAAGTTGCGGTATAAAATTGCAGATTTCTCTTGACATTTCCGCCGAGTTGTGGTATAATTGTATCATAGAAGAAAGAGCGACACCCCGAACCACAGGTGCCGCCGACCAAGTACAGTTATAAAGAAAGAGGAGAAAACTATGAACACAGCTTATGAATTAAAGACACCCGAAGTTCACCCCACGATTACCGCGAAGGTAGACATCAGCCAGTACGTCAGACACGACAATTGGGATCCGCGCTATACCTCAGATGGCAGGAGAAAGGCTACCGCTTCCGACCCCATACGTGACCCAAAGATGGTTGCCGCCATCGCTAATTATCTCGGCACCCACGGTAAGTCCAAGAAGCACAAGCTCCGCAACCGCATGGGTTGGATGCTCGGCTGTACCACCGGACTCAGAGTCAGCGACCTGCTGAACCTCAGAATCGGTGATGTACTTAACCGCGACGGCTCGTTCGTCAACTACCTGAGCATCCGCGAGAAGAAGACCCACAAGCATAACGACCCCCGCCTTGGTAACAACGTGAAAATGGCAATTGCCGATTACCTTGCCGAGTTGGACTCCTACACCCTCGATGATTACCTTATTCAGTCCGAACGCAAGGGTAAGATGGACGAGACTCAGTTCTACCGTATCCTTGTGAAAGCCGCAAAGGAAGTCGGCTTCACTGGTAGCATGGGAACCCACACCATGAGGAAGACCTACGGTTACAACACGATACACAATAACCCCAACGACAACAAGGCACTGATTCACCTACAGGATATGTTCAACCACAGCAGCACGAGTGTAACCCTGAATTACTGCGGCATCACCCGCGACGAAACGGACAAGTACTACGATCAGGCAGATAGTCTGTTCGACTAATTAACACCGCACCTTACAATTGAATACCGCCGCTCTTGAAAAGGAGCGATACAACGTCTGTCGCCAATAGGAAAGCAACGTACACGCTGAGGCTACCAGAATCAACCACAGCAAGCTTTCCGTGTACTGACCGTCAAGTTTACCCTACTTTGAGAAGTACCACTCAGAAGCGCGCACAGTGCGTCTCAGAGCGTTCTCAGTTTTATTCGGCTGTGACGTACTTACTACTCGAAATAACTGCGGCTAAAGGGTTAGTACCAGAGGAATCATCTTATGAGCAGTTATTGAGAGTAAGAGTCGCACGTTAAGAGGTCATGCTATACGTCACGCCGACGATATAGTGTGACTCCATGCCCTCTATTTATAAGAGGCTTATTTCGTGCAAGCTAACGCTTACCCGACCTTGCCAAGTATACTTGTCAAGGATACAAAGACATAGAAGTTCAGTCACCCGCGAGGTGACTTTTTTGTTACAAGAGAATAACAGTCCAATTATTTACACAGTTGCGAGACGTGATTTAATAATATTATAACCTGATTATATACTTGATTATATACTTGATTACGGGGTATCGAAAACGTAAACATTCTGGGCATTCTCAAGGGAGTATTCCCCCCTGAAATCCATACGTTCCCCCCTACAATCCAAGCATTCCCCCCTACAATCCAAGCATTCCCCCCTAGAATCCAAAATCGACCAGCAAAATCCCAAAATTTCGGAGTTTCACTTTTAAGTCCGTTTTTTTGTACAGTATAGTCAGTGTATAGAATGTCGAGCGATGTATGAAAGGATATGATAATATGAAAGAGAAAAATGAATCAAAGCCCACCATACTTAATTCCAACCATATAGTTCAAAAGAGCAGACCGCTACTTCTAGCTACGGATATTAATTATACCATCGGTCAATTCAAAGTACTCGATACATACATGAGTTGTATTAACTCTCACAATCCAGACGAGACTATTGTTTCATTCAAAGTATCGGAATACGAGAACATGCTTGGTGTATCAAGACTTAGAACTGAGGAGTTACAGAAGAGTTTATCAGACCTTATTAAATTACAAGTAACAGTCCCTTTTGAAGATAGCGAAGATGGATTTCTTGTTTGTAATCTATTTGATAGTGCAGGAGTAAAAAGAGATGAAATAACAGACGAAAAGTATATTTACTTAAAGTGTAGTGAAACCGCAAAACCGTTATTCTTTAATTTAGACCAAATCGGATATGTAAGATATCAGCTACGTAATGTTATTACGATGAAGAGTTTGTACTCAATATATCTTTATCAGTATTTAAAAGATAACGCATTTCGTTCTTCTTGGAAGATTCAGGTAGATAGTTTAATGAAAGATGTGTTTAGAGTTAAGACTTCAAGATACAAAAAGGATTTTAATAGGTTTCGCACCAAAGTTCTCGGAGTTGCCGTAGACGAGATTAACACCAAAACTGATATTTCGGTGAAGTACGAAGAAGTCATAACGAGTGGTAAAGTAACTTCTGTTGTATTTAGAGTCTATGATAGTGAAAAGGAACGGCGAGAAATAGAAAGGTTATCAAATGATTTGCCAGACGATTGGCAGCCACTATAATAGGAAAAACAATAACACGACCGAACGAGTTAACGCTCGTTCTTTTTTTATGGAGAGTGATAACATGAGTAAACCCAAGTCAATCAAAATACTGAACCTCGACGCTAAGGATATCTACATAGCCAACCACTATAACAAGCCAAATCCTCTTGGTTATAATATCCGCCGCCGCGATGGTTCAATCAGTCCCCGCAAGTTTTCGGGCGACCTCGATTACTGTCTCGACCTATTTAAACTCCGAGACGTATACACTAAAGTCTACCGCAACAAGCGGTTTTCTTTTTTTATAGGCGAAAAGGAGTATACCCAGCGCATCATCAACGTCAACTTTAACTACAGCAACAAACTCTATAACCGAATCACTTCTGACATCTACGTTAAGTTCGGCTACGACATAAACGACATCACGCTTACCGACGGTATCTGCATAGAAGACGGCGAACTTATTGCTATCCAAACCAATAAGGAAATGGACAAGATTGTGGACGACCCCGAAGTTCTCGGTAAGTTCTTCTACGTCAAGGATAAGAAGTACTACGCTAAAGATAATATTTTGGTACTGAATAGTGTTGCTGACCTGCGTAACGAACTCTATAATAATGGGTTCTACTGCGACGGTATCAAATATATCCGTTTCAAGCGCAGTAGTGGTAGCTCCCGCGTTGGCAAGTGTCTGTTCATCGACGAGAAGCTGTACAGCCGTATGCACAAATGGGAATGCTGTGGTTTAAAAATCCGCGACGGTGACGAGATAGACCTCGCTGCTTTTGAAGCTTACATATCGCTGACACTCAGTAGTATCATTGACACGATTGAGATACAGCCTGAAAACATTCTGGTGATCGACGATTACAATAGCGTGTTTAAGGATAGAGCCGCCGCTGTCTCATATGATGGAACTTCGCTCCAGACAACCAACGACTTTGTTGAGGTAAACAACAGTATATGGGACGGTCAGACTCTTATGGACTATTCGATGTACGGAAAATACAGCCACTACAGTATGCTCCTGCTTCGTAACCGCTTCTTCAAGACTGCCGCGTTTTCTACCCACATTCAGAAGTTCTTTGCCGATAATGGAATCACCGAGGTTTCGCAGCTTAACGGTTATACCCGCGCTAAATCAATTGAGGACATCAAGTTGATAACCACGCCGAGTAGCATCAAGTTCTTAAAGTTCGGAACGCTCGACCAGTGGCTCGATAACCTCGAAACCACGTTTGGTGTAGTAAAGCATGAAAAGCCTACACACTATTTCGATGGTAGATTAGTTCAGACACACTATCAGTTGCTCAACACTTTACAGCTTTCGGAAAAGGAAGTTGATCGTTTACTTGCGGAGTCCTTCGAGTATATGTCTAACCTGCGGTACAATCCTGCTGTCGTGCGTCACCATATTAAGTACCCCGAGAATCCGCCCATTAACTTAGAGGAGATAGCAAATAAGAACGACATAGTGTATCAGCTCCTTGGTATCAATGAGAAGTTTACCGAGACTAAACTGTACCACGACTTTCTAAAGGACTTGCTTGTATCGTTCAAGAAGAACCTTATGTCGGGTCACGTTCTGGTAAATGGCAATTACAGTACGCTACTTGGCAATCCATATGAGATGCTGTTGCAGTCTATCGGAAGATTCAACGGCGAATCTGATTTGGGTGTGGGAAACATACATAACGTGCGGTTCGAGTATGGAAAGAAGTTACTCGGATCGAGAAGTCCGCATATCTGCGCGGGTAACATACTATTGGCGAATAACGTGGAGAGCAAGCATATAGACGATTACTTCTTCCTTACCGAAGAAATTGTGTGTGTGAATAGCATAAATGAGAATCTATTAGAGAAGCTCAACGGCGCCGATTTTGATAGTGATACAATGATGCTCACTAATAACAAGTTGTTGATAGCTGCCGCAGAACGCAATTACTCTAAGTTTGCCATCCCCACATCTCTGGTTTCTGCTATCAAGAGAAAGCGCTACTATAACAATAGCGACAAGTGTGACCTTGATATAAAGACCAGCGTAAACAAAATCGGTGAGATAGTTAATCTGTCTCAGGAACTCAACACGTTATTCTGGAACAATATACATAGTGGACAGACGTTTGAAGATAATCAGGAGTTGTATGATGATATAGTTAAATTGGCAATTCTTTCTAATGTAGAGATTGATTATTGGTCTCGGTATACAGAAATGTGTGCATAAATAAATACATCTAACTGCGGGAAACCCGTAAAGACACATTGGCTACAACGTGAGAATGAAATATGTCTGAGCGTGATAGCGGCGAAAGCAGAAAGAACAATGTGTATAGCATAAGGTTAAATCCTAAGTGTGGTATAATCGGCAACCGCGCAACCAAGTCCCGAATAGGGAAAGGCTCAACGACTAACTCGAAAGAGTGTGGGAATGTAAGCTATTGACATCCTGCTATGGTGTACACCTTTATATGGTGAAGATATAGTCTGTTCTCATGTGAAAGCATGAGGGGAAACCGTCGGTATTAGCGACACCGGCAAACACAAAAGAGATAAAGCAAAGAAAGAATACCAGCTTGACAGTACCGAGGAAATCGGGATACTCAAAAAGAAGTATCTCCGCAAAGACAAAAAGGATAGGTATATCAAACCTAACTTCTTCGGACACCTTGCCCGAACCAAAGGGTACTACAACTCTAAGCGTAAGAACTATAAGAAGCATCACACGACAATGGATTACGTACAGACGGCGATACGTAGATTTCATATCCCCCGCTATAGATGGGATGGTACAACAGCTCAGATCCCATTCCTTGCTATTGTAGATAGGTCTATGTATGAAAAAGGTCAGCAGAACTACAGCCAGATACGTCGAGTACTGGATGTAGTACGCGAAGCCAAGGCTGACATACAGATGGTATATGCCGCCAACCATTCAAGCGGTGAAGAGAAGTACCGCGCCGTTTCCGAGATTAAGGAACGTTGCTCCGACTTCATCACCAACCTGAAAATGACAACGAGTACAATGTACTTCCTGCTCAAAGAATTAGAGAAGCCTGAGAACAAAGATATCACTATGTCTCTGCTCAACATACTATTTAATTCGCGTAACGGAGCTTTCTTTGATTTGATACTAACTAGCAAGGAGCCTGTTGGTCATCTCGAAGAGGACGCAAATGGTATTATTCATCTGTACGGAATCAATTACATAGAAGTTAAGCAGTAAAAAAATTACAAAAACAGCGCATATTTTCATTCCGCAACTTTCCATTTTTGTTGGAAACGCCCGAAACTTTCACGTTTTAAGAAATTTCTAACTCGATGATTATGGAAGGGTGCGGATTTTTGCGCTCTTACTACGAAACAAAGGGGATACAGGTTTGTATACAATTACACAGAAGGAAAGCTTTGAACTGCGAAAGATGTTTCCGAACATCAGTATTAAGGTTTGCTCGCGCCGCAAGAAGGGCGCTGGCAGCAAGACATACTATTGTGAGGAAGGAAAGCATATCAAGAAAGCCCTCGACGATATAAGAAGATCGGAGGGTGGAGATGGATAATAACCTAAAGAAGCGAGACGACGAAAACGAGAATCAATATCTGTGGCGCGTTGGAAATATGATTGACGACGGGTACTATAAGAATTGGACGGAAGTTTTGTCTGACGTGAACTACAATCTTTATAATGAGGACGATGACTGCTACAAGGGCGAGTCTGCATATCGTAAGAGATATGCTGCCGCCAAGCAGTTCTATAATGATGTGTTCACCAAGGACGATATGAACGACGATTCAGAAAGAATCCAGAAGCGTATCGAAGACCTTAGAACTGAACGTTACAAGGTCAATGCGGAAAAGATTGAACTCAATCGGTATAAGAGACAAGACGCGAGATTTGATTTGTTCTACGAAAAGATAGGTCAGGGGTTGCAGAAGCTACCCTCTCCGCCTATGGATTTTTCGGGTCACTGCTTCCTCGGCGTAGACGAAAAGGAATACCTGCTTACTATTGCCGATATCCATTATGGTTCACACTTCGTTACCGAAACCAATAGTTACAGTATCGAGGAGTGTAACAAGCGATTCAAGGAACTGATTGAATACACCAGAGCTTTTATCTGGGAAAAGAATTTGAAGCATCTCAACATACTCAACCTCGGAGATGAGATTCAGGGTATATTGAGACTTACGGATTTACAGATTAATGAGACAAGCGTTGTTAAGTCTATCATAGGTGTCTGCCGACTTCTAGCAAACTTCCTTTACGAGATTAGTAAAGAATGCGTAATAGACTATTATAGCGTACCTCGTTCTAATCATAATCAGACAAGACCTCTCGGTAGCAAAGCAAGTGAGCTTGCCGCTGAGGATGTCACTTACATAATTGACCATTATCTAATTGACGTTCTGTCTGAGAATCCAAACGTGCGAATCCACTCAACCTCAGACCGTGGGTATATTGATATACCCATCTTCGGATTCAAGATAATCGCACATCATGGTCATGGCATCAAGAGTGTCGATAACTACCTGAATGATATCTCATCTTATCGTCGGGAGTTTATAGACTACGCATTCTTGGGACATTACCATTCTAGTAAGACTATAGCTGGCAATAGTTGCGGCGCATATGACACAGAAGTTGTCGTAGTTCCATCTATCGTCGGTAACGACCCATACGCAGAGCAGTTGATGAAGTCAAGCAAGCCCGCTGCTATGATATTTGGGTTCGATAAAAAATTCGGGCTTAACGAGACACATAAGATTATTCTATAAGAACAAGAACAAAAGGAGAGAACGACATGACAAAGATTGACATACTTAGAGCTATTTCTAAGAAGACTAATTTTACACTGGAGAACTGTGATATCGCATACACTGCGTTTATTGAGGTTCTGCGTGAGGCTATGATGGGAGACGAGGAAAAGATTCTGCTTTCCGATCTCGGTACTTTCAGACGTAGAATGCGTAAGGCGAGAGTTTGTAGAAACCCTCAGACTGACGAGAAGATTCAGGTACCTGAGAGAGTAGCTTATACCTTTAAGATTTCCCACAAGCTTAATCAGGCAATCAACGATAAGTAAATACTATTGTGTGACCCCGCAACAATTTCAACTCGGCGGGTGAGTTCACATATTACGTATCAGCGGTGGCGATTGTCACCGCATTATATGGCAGCAATCAAAGGACGCTCATGCTTGCATGACAAATATAGCCGGAGGTAATTACTCGTTGCTGTCACCATTTTCTTCATTCTGAATCCTTTGGATTTAGTGGGCGGAGAATAGGTTCGACTTATTCCCGCCCTCATTTTATTATATCGCGCGTTGGTGTAATGGTAACACGAGTAGGGTCATGACCTACGGTTTTGAGTTCGATTCTTGAGCGCGCAATTCTCTTATGTTTTCACCTCTTTTTGCTCCTGAGCATGAGGATAAAAAGCTCATATACTTTCCGATAGCACAAGCGGTAGTGCAGCTCGCTGTTAACGAGTCGGTTCTAGGTTCGAGTCCTAGTCGGAGAGCTTGGCATTGTAGGATGCTAGATTTATATTTACAACAACTCGGTGCAGATGGTTAACACCCTGCCGAGACGCTACTTAACCGAATATTATTGCAAGGATACTTGTGATGATAAGTCGATTCTTATGCGGTGACGTATAAGCAAGAAAGGGAAACCCTTGATATTAGTGGTGGTGCTAAGAGTTAACGTTGTGTAAGACATGGAACTTGTCGTGCGAGTAATAGACGCTACGTGTGTAGAATAAGCCCAAAACCTGCGGCGTGGAAACCGTGGGGTTCCTTGGGTAATCCAAGCAATCGCATTTGTGTTGAACTCGGTCAAACGGGGTATAAGACAAGTCGCCAGTTAGAGTAGCCATATCACAAGTAAAGTTTATTCTTCTAAAGTATTATAGAATTTAAGATGAATAAATCCTCTTCGGGGGTAATGCTGAACGTTTGGTGAAATTTGTGGGTAACAGTCCCGCCTGAGGTTTATAAGTAGTCAAGAAGTATAAAGGTAGCTCCTTTATATTCAGCCTTGACTTCTCAGTGGTCGAACAACATGGAAAGTTAATGGAGGTAAGGCGAAGGTCTGTGTAAATATAAATGTGGTATCCTACGATGCTAAAATTTTAAAGAACGAAAGGTAGATACGGTATATGGATTTTATGGACGATGTTTACGCGCTGGATATAAAGATTCCCAAGGAATTAACAGACGTACACTTACCCGACCCAGATATATTGAGGTACTACAAAGACTATGACGACAGAGTTATTTACATTGACGATGATATTACTGAAAATACTTTTGAAATCACTAAACAGATTTATGAGTATAATCGCGCAGACAAGAACCTCCCGGTCGAAGAGAGAAAGCCGATAGTAATATTCATTTATAGCTACGGCGGTGACGTACATCAGGGATACGCTCTTATCTCTGCAATTACCGCAAGCAAGACTCCTGTTTATACCGTTAATGCTGGTATTGCTATGAGTATGGGCGCATTGCTTCTTCTCGCGGGGCATAAGAGATACGCGATGAAGTATAGTACTGCTATGTTTCATCCCGGTAGTAGTCAGCAGGTCGGCGATTATGAACAGATACAAGAAAGCCAGAAGAATTATAAGCGTACAGTTGAGATGATGGCAGATTACATTATTGAACGTACCAATATTACAAAGAAGAGACTGTCCGCTAATTGGACAAAAGATTGGTACCTGTCAAGCTCGATGCAGCTTGAACTAGGTGTGGTTTCTGGAATAATTGATGATCTTAATGAGGTATTCTAATGGCTAAATCAACAAAGAAAAATATAGCATTACCATATGGTGAACCGCCCAAGACACTCGAAGACCATCCTTTCTATGGTCTCGATTGTAGTGATTCCGAACAGTTATATTACAGAGATTGTCTTTGGGATAGAGATGTCAAACTTGTAATAGCTGATGCGGTAGCAGGTTCAGGAAAAACCACTATGGCGGTAGCGGTAGCTCTTATGTATGTGAGATATGGCATTTGCGACGAAGCGTACTATATCAGAACCCCTAGTTCAGAAGGACGGCTAGGATTTCTCCCCGGAGACCGTGCGGACAAAGAATCGGTTTATATGGCTCCTCTTATTCATACTCTAATTAATCTTGGTGAGAATCCGGTAACTGTGATAAACGACGATACTTATATGAACCAGAAGATGGGAACTGGTATCTTCACGCCTATGACGGATGTGTATATACTCGGCAGTGATTTCTCTAGGAAATTTGTGATTATCGACGAAGCTCAGTGTATGACTAAAGAGCAACTTAAAGCAGTTCTCACGAGATGTCACGACGATTGTTACGTGTGTGTCATTGGCTCATCGTTACAGGTACAGGGAATTAAACCCGAAGACTCAGGACTTGGCAGATGTATCGAACATTTTCAGAATAAGGAATGGGCGAGGGTTTGCCACCTCACAAAGAATTATAGGGGCGAACTATCAGCATGGGCTGATAAGATGTAAAAGATACTTTAAAAAGAGAAAGGTCTCAAAAGAAATGAATAATACAGCATCGGTAAAAGGCAAGTCTATATTTGCTCCAGCTACGGCAAGAAGACTTTTAAGAATGGGTAATCTTATTATAGATATAAAACCCGATAAAAACAATATAGACAAAACAGTTTTTGTCTTTAGAGACGATGAAAAGTTAAGAAAAGATCTACTTACTCTTAGTGGTATGTAAGTCTAAATATAAAAAACAAAACAGAAAGGTCGATGATTATTTATGAATGAAATCGTAACAGTATTTGAAAACAAGAACTTTGGCAGTGTAAGAACAACTATAATTGATGGAGAGCCGTGGTTTGTAGGCAAGGATGTGGCGGAAGCGTTAGGGTATAGTAATCCGAGAGATGCCATGGCGAGACACGTAGATTCGGAGGATAAAACCACCGTCGTAATTCCCGACACTGGTTCCAACTACAAAAGTAAAGCAACTATTATTAACGAATCCGGTATCTACTCTCTTATCTTTGGCAGCAAGCTTCCCGAAGCTAAATATTTTAAACATTGGGTTACTTCCGAAGTTTTACCTGCCATTCGCAAGACTGGTACATATAAGCTAATGGATAGTTATATGATTGACGATCCCGTTGAGCGAGCAAAGCGTTGGATAGAGGAGCAAGAGGAAAAACTCGCTCTTGAACGTAAAGTAGAAGAAGATAAGCCAAAAGTTGCATTTGCCGACCACGTTGCCGACACCAGCGATTTGATAGATATTAACACACTAGCCAAGCTTGCTAAAGACGAAAACATTCGTATAGGGCAAAAGAGATTATTCAAGTGGCTAAGAGATAAGAAATACCTTATGTCTGATGAAAAGCATAAAAACCAGCCCTACCAGAGATATATTGATAGCGGGTTGTTTGAAGTAAAGGAATACACATTTGAAACACCATATGCTACCAAGATAGGTCACACTACATATGTAACTGGTAAAGGTCAAATCACAATAATCGAAAAGCTAAGAGAAGATTTCTCTTAATTATACTAGTGCCATCATTCGGTGGCGCTTATTTGTTGCGAGGGATTCAATCGGGGTTCGACTCCCCGACGCAGCTTCCAAAACAAGAAAGAAAGGTGGGGTGTTATGCCCAAGCAAGATTTAACTAAAAAGCCAATGGGTCGCCCCAAGGGGTCAAAGAGCACATATGTTCGTAAAAGTGTTCGAGAAATGAACGAGGATATGTTAAAGATTCAAGCGGGTGACAAGGCTGAGAAAACATTCCATTGTTGCTCTTGCGGTAAGGACTCGGATAATCCGTCTCTGTTTCCGCGAAGCTACAGCGTGATGAATGTCAATAATCACAACCGTATGCCTTATTGTAGCGACTGTGTAAATGCTTTATTTAATGTAACGTCACTAACGTTTCCCGATTATCATGCCGCATACAGACGTGTTTGTATGATGCTTGATGTGTATTATAACGACTTCCTAGCTGAGAGTGCGTATGCGGATTCTAATGACGGAAACCGCGTAACTAAGTATCTGACGCTGTTATACAATCGTGAGTCTCTGCTTGATAAGACTTACGCTGACAATATACTTGAAGATATTGAGAAGAGTATAACGGAGCAGTATAGGGTTACGGAAACCGTCGAGGAACTACATGTATCCAAGGAGACTAAGGATTTCTGGGGCTTCGGATTGGAGAATCGAGACTATCATTTCTTAGAAACTAAGTATAAGGAATGGAGTGAGAGCGTAGAGTGCGAAGAGATAACTCAGAAGGCAATCATAAAAAATATCTGTTTTATTCAGTTACAAATTCAGAACGCACTTGAACAAGGCGGTGACATTACCAAGCTCGTTAACCAGTTCAATACAAGTATGGCATCGGCGAATCTGCAACCTAAGCAGAAGTCCGACTCTGAGATGCTGACGGATAATCAGTGTTTCGGTTTGAAGATTAAAGAGTGGGAAGACGAGGAGCCGATATCCGAACCCGATGAAAGATTCCGCGATGTAGACGGTATTAAACATTATATTTTTGTTTGGATACTGGGGCACTTCTGTCGAATGATGGGTGTAAAGAATAAATACACCGAAGCTTTAGAAAAAGAGTATGAAGAAGAAGTATCTAAATATACGGTTGAGCCTCCTACTTATGATGACGATGATGATTCGGCGATCAATGCAGACGAACTGTTTGGTGGTGATACTTAATGCGTAACTGGTCTAAAGAGAAAACCAAGCAGATGGAAGCGGTGAATAAATGGTGTGGTTATTATAGAGCTAACCCTCATAGATTTGCAGAAGATTTTTTGAACATTAAGTTGAAAATATTCCAATGTATACTATTGGTCGCAATGAATATGAGTAATAGATTCATACTTTGCGCTTGTAGGGGAATTGGCAAAAGTTTGTTAGGAGCGGTTTTTTGCTGTCAACGAGCTATACTATACCCAAACACGCAGATATGTATTGCGGCGGGCAGCAAGGAACAAGCAGCTGAAATTGTTAGTAAGATAATACTCTTCCTAATGCCTAGGTCTCCGCTATTAAGAAATGAGATATTGGAATACAAGAACAACACAAGTGGCGCATTTGTTATATTCAAGAATGGCTCTTATGTAAAAACAGTAACAGCAAGTGATAACGCAAGACACAATCGAGCTAACATTCTATTAATTGATGAATTTAGAATGGTCAAAAAGAGTATTGTAGATACTGTACTTACAAAGTTTCTTACCTCCTCTCGTGAAGCAGGATATTTAGATAAACCTGAGTACGCACATCTTAAAGAGCGTAATAAACAAATATACCTTAGTTCTGCTTGGTTTAAAAAACACTGGTCTTGGAGTCACGTTAAATCATATGCAGCAAATATGCTCGATGATAAAAAAGCATACTTTGTATGTGGTCTCCCCTATCAGCTCTCTATTAAAGAGGGCATAATGATGCGCGAGGACGTAGAGGACGAAATGTCCGAAGCCAGCTTTAACTCGGTCAGCTTCCGCATGGAGAACGAGTGTCTCTGGCATGGAGAAGCCGAGGACGCATATTTCAGCTACGATGAACTTGTATTCGCTAGAAGAGTACAATCAGCTTTTTATCCAGCCGAGATTGTCGATATGGTTAATATCAATACGTTTAAAACACCAGTCAAGCAGAATGGCGAGATTAGATTGCTCGCTGCTGATATCGCGGTCATGGGTAGTAAGAAGCACAAGAACGACGCTACGTCTGTGACTATACTACAGCTATTACCCACTAATAACAACCAGTATATAAGAAACGTTGTGTACCTTGAAAACTTTGAGGGTGGACACTCCGAGACTCAGGCTATCCGCATAAGACAGCTTTATGAGGATTTTCAGTGTGATTATCTTATACTTGACTGTGCTGGTGTTGGTATGTCTGTATATGACGAGCTTGTAAAGGATTTAACTAATCCCGATACCGGCGAAGTATATCCCGCCCTGACTTGCAAAAATAATGATGAGATGGCGGCGAGATATAAGGGTGAATCTTCTAACCCACCCAAGGTTATATACAGTGTCAAAGCTAGTATGCAATTTAATAGTGACTGCGCTTCGTTGTTAAAAGATAACATCAAGCGTGGTAAATTGAGACTGCTAATTAACGAGCAAGAAGCCGATACTTATTTCCATTCTATCAAAGGATTCAAAAACCTAGCAACTGAAAAGAAGACTGAGTTGCTTATGCCTTACACACAAACTACACTTCTTATTAATGAAATCATAAATCTGAAATATGAAGTTGTTGGCGCAAAAGTAAAGCTCAGTGAGAAAGGTAATGATAGGAAGGATAGGTATTCGTCGTTAGCGTATGCTAACTATATGGCAAGCGAACTCGAATTAGATATATCAAAGAAAAAGAAAGAATCAATTAATAACTCTTTTGGGTTGCATTACCGCAAACCCATAATCAGGAAATAATAAAGGTGGTGAATCATGTCAGATTTAATTACTCCCGTTAGTAGCACTGACGGCGCGGGGTATGAGGTCATTAATCAGTTGAGTAAGTTTTCTGCACTCAAACAGATTATACTTCGTGACTTAAACAAAGACCCTTACATACGTGTACGCAATCCTTTGCACTTCTTTAAGAAGTACCCAAAGTACAAGGTGTCGCATTGGATAAACAACCCCGCAACTTATCAGAACGAGCTGAGAATGATGTCTCGCCACTTATATCAGGTTAGCCCTCATTATAAGAGACTGATAAATTATTTCGCTACAATGCACCTCTATTCTTATATTGTCTCACCTTATAAGATCAATTCTGTTTGGGGTAAAATAGATAAGGTGGAGTATGAGAAGAGTTATATCAATACTCTTGCATATCTCGATAAGATGAATATACGTCACGAGATGGCTAAGATTGCTAAGATATGTTTTAAGGAAGATATATTCTACGGATACATATATGAGTCCAACGAATCCTTTTATATTAAGCAACTCCCGCCTGAGTACTGTAAGGTCACTCGTATAGAAGATGGTTGTTTCTTATACGACTTCGACTTCACGTACTTTCTTACTTATCCGCAGGATTTACAATACTTCGGCGAAGAGTTTGAAGAGAGGTTTGCATTGTTTAAGGAAGAGGGTGTGCGGTGGCAAACTCTCGATTCAAAGCGGCAGTTCTGTGTAAAGCTCATGGATGATGTCCCATACCCCGTTGTACCATTCCTTGGTGTGTTTGAGGGTATATACGACATTGAAGATTACAAAGCCCTAAAGAAAGCCAAAGCCGAAACTGACAACTATAAAGTAATTGCATTGAAGGTTCCTGTTGATAACGACGGGAACTTTTTGATTGACCGCGATATTCTTCTTGAATATTACAGCGGCTTACTTGATGTTCTTCCCGAAAACATAGGCGCGTTCCTTACACCTATGGACTCTAAGGATTTCAGTTTCGAGAATACTGGAACTTCTGAAAACAACAACGTCAATAATTCAATTAAAACATTTTGGAATGATGCCGGTGTAAGCTCGCTTATATTTGGCGACGAGAATAAAACCTCTGCAACTCTTAATGTTTCTATTAAGGCGGATATGCAGATGGTGTTTGATTTGTCTCGTCAGATTGAGCGCAACATCAACCGCTTGTTAAAGCTGCGGTTTAGCAGGTACAAATTCAAGATTGAACTATTAGACATTACATTCTATAACAAGGAAGAAGCAATCAACGGTTATTTGAAGGCAGCTCAGGCTAGTCTGCCAACCAAGACTATGGCTTGCTCCGCTCTTGGTATCAATCCGATAGATATGCTTGGTATGACCTTCCTTGAAAATGAGGTACTTGATTTGGCAAACAAATTTGAACCTCTCGCTACGTCATACACTCAATCTGGTAGTGATGATGGTGGCGCACCTACGGCAGAGGAAAAAGGCGAACAGCTTACTGACGCAGGTGAATTAACAAGAGAAGCCGAAATCAACAAGGAATATTAAGGTGGTGGACAAGCATGGATGATAAACACTTCATTATGACACAAGACGATACTACCGCCGAGATATTACTTAATCACGGCTATAAACTCTTTTCTATGTCGGGTGACACCTATGTATTTGAGAACTCCCCTGCTAACACATTTAGTGAGATGGACGACTTAAAGATAGTATACACGAACACTTTCTTCGCGTAACAACACGGTGTTTCATTTTTTAGAAAGGAGGTTGCAATGCTAAATAATATTTCATATGCGGTAACATACGCAGTCGATGATACTTTCGACAATGACAAATTCATGAAACTACGACTCAAAGTATGTCACGATACCAAGAGTCTTCACAACACAATATTCCCCAAAGATGCACTCTATAAAGCCCAAGCGTCTATTGCTAACAGCGCGATTCTTGCTCACGTTATAGAGAACGATGATGGTCAGCTTGATTTTGGAGGACACGATTTTACTATCGAGGAAGATAAATTCAATGATGGTCAGTATCGCAAGATATACCAAGAACAACCCGTTGGTTTAGTTCCCGAGACTAACAATTACGAGATAGTTGAAGAGGATGGTATTTCTTATGTGTATTGTGATGCTTACATATGGAAGGGCTATTCTAATTACTGTGTTGATATTCTTCAAAACAGCGATAGGATAAAACTCTCTATGGAAGTAGAGTTCTTGGATTACCATTATAGTAAGCCTAAGAATTGCTATATCATCACTGATTTTAAGTATGAAGGTATAACTCTTCTTGGCACCGATGTAAGACCCGCAATGCAAAATTCGGGTGCTACTATTACTAATTATTCTACGGCAGATGATGGCACAAGAGTTATCACTGTTGAGGATTTACGCAGCGAGATTTCCAAGTTATTCTCGATTGCGGATAAAGAACAAGAGAAAGGAGTGATAGGAATGGATAAGGAAACTATACAGAATGTCCTTGCTGAGTACGGTATAAGCGAAGCTGAACTTGGTTTTGAGATAAACGAGGATATGACTGTTGATGAGCTGAGAGCTAAGGTTGCTGAGCTTAACGCTAAGGTAGACGAGGAACCCACTGAGGGAGATCCCGTTGACGTAGCTGAGGGCGATGGTGACGAACCCAAGGATGAGCCTGATGGCGACTCTGATGGAGAGTCTAATGACGCAGAACCCGAGGGCGAGCCTGATGGTGAACCTGACGATGCTCCCGCCGCAGATAATTCTATTGACGCTGACAGTTCCGATTCTGAGCCTGCAAAGGCTGGCGTTTATTCTGAGGACACTAAGAGTATTTCTTTTTCTATGAGTGACGAAGACAAGCGCACCAAGCTGTATAAGGCTCTCGGTGAGATTAGCGACGACGAATATTGGATAATCCGTACTTACGAGGATTATTTCATTGCTCAGGCGTGGATAGACGAAAAGTATTATAAGATTGGCTACACAAAGAATGACGAAGAGGTAGCTGTCAATCCCGAGTTTGAGGAAGTATTCGCGGAGTTCGTAACCGAGAACGAGCGCAACGAGCTTGATAAGATGCGAAACGATTTCGCTACACTTGAAACCGAAGTTGAGGAACTGAGAAAATTCAAGAGCGAAGCGGAGGCTAATGCTCGCGCTGAGGCTGTCAATGCAATATTCGAGGCATTTGATGAGAGACTTGCTGAGTGTGAGGATTACGCAAACCTCAAAGAGAATAACTCTGATTATTCCGTAGAGGAAGTTGAGGAGAAGTGTTACGCTATGCTTGGACGCATTAGTTCTACTTTCTCTATTAACACCAATAGTGATTTGACTCGCGTTGGCTTTAGCTGCCACGACGATGAGAATAAAGCTTCAAACAAGCCTTACAACGGTCTGTTTGACCTACTGAACGAAGACTAAATTTTAAAAAGGAGGAAAATAAAATGGCTAATAATTACGCTGTTGTACGACTCGACAGGGTTACTGGCACCGCAGATGCTTCTAAGCTCCTGTCCGCAAGATATTATGTAGACACCACTGCTACTGACATTCAGAATGGTAATGTTGTACATGTTACCGATGAGCTGCTTGATAGAGAGGTGTTTAAGACTACTGCACCTACTGCTTCTGATACCATCAAGACTGTTGGTCTCGTTGCATCCGTAGAGATTAACAAGGACGCTACTGTTCTGGTTGACGATCTCACCGACTTCATCAACAAGGCAGACGGCGAGCCTCAGAGAGTATATCTCCTTGAGACTGGCGACGTGTTCTCTGTAACTGCACCCGCTATCAACAACCTTCCCGCTACTGCTTCCACTGCAAAGGGCAAGTATGTTAAGCTGGGTACTACTACTAAGTGGGAGTACACCGCTACTGCCGCTGATGGCGTAGGTACTATCATTGATGTCGAGGTAGTTGGTTCTAAGACTTACTTCGTAATCAGAATTAAGTAATTTAATAAGAAAGGAGATAACAATAATGGCTAATGAATATACCAGAGATGATATTATAAATCTCGCAGTTGACGCATACAATGGAGTTCCTGTTAAGGATTACTCCGTAAAGGACAGCATGTCCGTTCTCAGAAAGGCTCTTATTGAGGCTAACAACGGTTCCACTAAGCTCAACATCAAGGCTATCCGCGATGGCGAGTGCAAGGGTCTGTTTAGCATCGTTGAGACCATTCTCCAGAAGACTGTCGTTGAGGGCTTTACTGGCGACGAGTTCTTCACTAACCTCGTAGAGTTCAAGAGCGTTGCTCTGGGCGACGAGAACGATTTCTATATCGAGGATAACTCCCTCTTCTTCGTATCCGAGGTTGCTCGTGGCACTCAGGGTATCCGCAGACAGAGATTCCTCGATGGTGAGCATATCCGAATCAAGACTACTCCCAAGGCTGTCAAGATTTATGACGAGCTGGATAGAGTTCTGTCTGGTAAGGTTGATATGAATTACTTCATTAACAAGGTTGCTGAGTCCTTCAAGCAGGCTATTCTTACCGATTGCTTCAACGCTTTCGCTGCTGCTGTAGGCACCGCAAGCTCCTATGCACCCCCTTCCACTGGTAGCTATGATGCAGAGGATCTGAGAGAGCTGGTTGACCGTGTAGAGGCTGCTACTGGCAAGACCGCTAAGATTTACGGTACTAAGTCCGCTCTGGCTAAGATAAACGTTGATCCTGCTACTAGCATGTCCAACGAGGCTAAGTCTGACCTTTATAACATGGGTTACTTTGGCAAGTTCTATGGTACCGACACTGTTTATATCAGACAGGCTTACAAGCCCGGTACCAACCAGTTTATCTTCGATAACGATAAGCTGTACATAATTGCTGGCGACGAGAAGCCCATCAAGGTTATTAACGAGGGTGAGCCTTTCTCTTATCTCGGCAATCCTCTCGATAATGCTGACCTCTCTCAGGATTACACCTACATTGATAGATACGGTGTTGGTGTTGTACAGACTGGTAAGATCGGCGTTTACGACATGGCATAATTAAAACTTATTATAGGGGCGCACTATATTTTGCGTCCCTATTTTATTATTGAAAGAAAAAAAGGAGAAATGAATAATGGCTACAAGAAATACTGCAAAGACTACTAAGTCTACAAAGGAAGTTGAGACTGTTGCTCCCGTAGAGGAGGAAGTAGTCGAGACTAAGGCGACAACCAAGAAGAAGACTAAGGTTACTACCCCAAAGAGACGCGAAAAGCTCCCCAATGATATGTTGGTTGAGTGTCAGAATCTCACTGCGGGCAAGCTGATTTACATTAGTAAGAGACAGAATGGTTATAAGATTGTGTGGAGTAATCCCGGCGACATCGAAGAGATTGAGCTTGGTGAACTTATAACTATGAGAAACTCTCAGCCTAAGTTCTTCTCTAAGAATTGGGTTGGTATTGATGAAGATATTCTCAGATATCTTGGTGTGGATGGCTACTATAAGAATATCCCCTCCTATGAGGATTTTGATGGTGTATTTGAACTCCCTCTGGAAGAGATGCAGGTTACACTTAATAGTCTCCCCAAGGGTCTGCACGACACATTTGCGTACAAGGCTTCTGAGCTTATCAACTCTGGAAAGATAGATTCGATGAAGACTGTTAGATATCTTTGCGAGGTTTTCGGACTAGAGATAGACAATTAATGAGGTGTTTATCATGGGCACTCCATTTTCACAAATAATTGACGATTTCACTACAATGATTTTTGAACATAGACTAACCGTGCTCACAGAAGAGGAGCGTGACGGTTGGATGACAATTTTAATGAACAAGGCTTGCTCTAAGTTTAGCAAGACCTGTAGGAAGGATTTATCTGCCAGAACGGAGGATTCATTTGAAGCAGAATTGGATGATGTCGAGATTGATATTATCTGTAACTACATGCTTGTTGAATGGTTAAAGCCGTATCTGTATTCTTCCGAAATATTAAGAGAGAGACTTTCTACCAAGGATTACTCTGAGTATTCTCCTGCTAATCTCATTGATAAGATTAATGCTTTGTATGATGATACGGTTAAGAAATCTCGTCTGTTAGCAGTGAATTATACTTACTCCTATAGGGATTATAAAGAGTGTCTCAAAGAGGCGATGAATAGATGAATAGTCGTCACGGGGACATTCCCGATACTCTTTGTTGCAACTATCTATCCCGACTGGTAGACAAGCTCTTTAAGATATTACCTCTAAAGGAGTCTAACTCCGACACGATAGACACGTACCTAGATGACCTCATTTTCGAGATTGGTGGGAATCATTCTTTGATGTGTGATACCAACTACAATCCGAAGATAATGGATATCATGTGTATACTGGAATCTGTTCGGCAAGAAGATATGACACATTCGGAGTATCGACGTGCTATATTCAAGTGTATTTCAATATCTAATCAGTTAAACGAATATTTGAAAGAAGAGGTGAATCGCCGTGAGAGCTAATTGGGAATTATACGACAAGCTAATTACAGCCGATGGCGACACCATGCGGGAAAGAAATAAGAATCGCGCTAAGAGAGATTACGTTACTACAAGCGATGATTCTCTTGCTTTGAAACACGTTACAATTAACGACGAAGAGCGGGATGTGCTCATCGAGTCTGGTAGCTCAATGCACATTAAGAAGATTCTTTCTATGCCCGATGAACGCTTTTATGATGGTGACTATGTATTGTGGGACGGTTATTATTGGCTTGTAAGTGAGACCGACCTTGACTGTGAAGTACAGTACAAGGGTACTATCCGTCAGTGCAATAAAATACTGCGTTGGCAAAACGCAGACGGTGAAATAATTGAACGTTGGTGTGCTACTGATGAAAAGGCAACCAACACTCAGGGTGTTAGTTACAAGTCAGTTATAGACAAGGTTAAAACTAACTATACTATCTTTCTTCCGTTAGATAGCGAGACAATGAAGATAAGACGATATCATCGTTTTATTCTCGATGTTGATCTCGAAGACCCTGACACCTACGTAGTTACAAATAGAAATGTGGTTAGCTCTGTATATGACCCCGACATGGTTCATGGCGTTATACTGATAGTTCTGTCGCAAGACGAACGAAGTCAAGATAAAGATAACCTTGAATTACAGATTGCGGACTATAAAGAGGAACGAGAGATTATCGAAGGAATCAATTGCGAAATCCAGTATTCGGGAGACAACCCCAATATTAAAGTGGGTGGTAGCTATAAGACATACACTGCGGTATTCCATGATGGCGCGGGAAATGTTATAGATGGCATCACACCAATATGGAACGTTACGTTTGTACCGGGTACAGAGGATTATTATGAATGTACAGAAGAGGACGGAGCCTTAAAGATTAAGGCACTCTACGAACCGTCCATAGTTAAACAGCAAGTACTAATAGAGCTGTCTGCGGATAGCTATACTGCATCGTGCGAACTGTTTGCAAAGGTGGTGTATGTATTGTAATGGCAAGGAATAAAAAACCTAATAGCAGTAAGACTGTTATTAAGTTTAAGAGGCAATTAGCGTCTCTATTTATCAACGACGAGAGGATCGTTGAACTTATAAATAATAATGAAGTGGAACTACCAGAAGATCTGATATATAAAAATATATTTGACTTCATTCGCGTTCCCGAAGCACCAGAGGAGCAACTCAACTACATTTGTTATCGAGTTTACATGCCTGAAATTTCTTCGGGTAGCTCGCTGTATCAGAAACTTGTTATTGAGATATACGTTATTTCACATCAAGGCGAAATGATTACAGACGAAGGTGCAACCAGAATTGATTTGATGGGCGAAGAGATTGAAGAACTTCTTAACAACCGTGATGGCTTTGGCAAGAAACCGCTTGAACTCATTTCTAATGAGGAAGAGGGCGTGGGTCAGAACCACCGTTGTAGAGTTCTTAGGTATATGGCGCAAGAGGTAGACTTGTGCAGCTTGACGAGTTAAAGTATTTGATACTCGGTCAGGATTACAAGATTAATGACAAAATCATTATCCATAATCCGACCATAGCTGAAATCTCTGAGTTCGGCGAATTTAATTATCTGGCTCTGATTAACTACATTGTTATGCGACCGTATGACGATATGGTTAATCTTTGGGACGAAGGTATTGACTACGAAACAGTTTCCGACTTTGAATTATTTATACGGAATGTTTTGTCGTTAGGCTTTACACCGAAATACTCCAGCATTTTATTTGGAGACTTAGACTTTGGTACATTCAGCGTGGGCGTGAATCCACAAAATGAGGAACTGATAATCACAAACGGCGAGGTTGTTATCGACCGAAATATCTATCAACAGATAGTAGATTATGTTCGATTTATAAATTACATTGACAGTGAAATTCAAAATGAAATTAAGCCCGGTTCTCTGGCTACTAAAAAGTACCTTATAAAGAGAATGCGGCGCAAACAAGAGTTTAACGCGAAGAAAGAACCTAAACAGCATATAGCTAATTTGGTTTCTTCTTTGGTTAATATACCCAACACGAACTACTCTTATGAGGGCGTGATGGAACTTCACATCAGTCAGCTTTATGATAGTTTTTATAGAGTCATGAAGCGCGACGGATCACATTATGTTAAACAAGCCATATATGGCGGAACGATTAATCCTAAGGATATTGATAATTCCGTACTAGAATGGTTTGGAAGTATATCTAAACAAAACAAAGATAAAGAAAAGGAGAGATGATACATGATTGTTTCTGACAAGTATCTTGTACAGGGTATCGAGACCATTACTTGGTTCGACCTGAGTAACAATGTTTGTAAGTTCATTTTCGATGACCTTCAGGAAGCTGAGATGAGCGTTGACTCTGAGACCATCTATGCTGAGGGTAAGAATGGTACTAGAATCGGTGCTACCGATAGAAACAAGACTTCTACTTTCACCGCAACCAATGGTACTATCGTTGATGGTGCTCTGGCTGTTCAGGTTGGTAGCGACGTAGAGGTTGGCATACAGACCGTTAATAACTACATGGATATCATGACCACTACTGACGGCACTTCTGCTGTTACTGAGTTCTATCCTGTAGGTGCAACCGGTGCTGAGATTGCTTACATCTATAAGAAGAATAGCGACGGTTCTCTTGGCGACAAGTATCCTATCGCTGCATCTGCATCTGCAACTGCATTTGCTTTTGACCCCGACACTAAGACTATCACTCTGCCTACTGGTGTATTCTCTGCTAACGACGAAATCGTTGCGTTCTATGACACTAAGGCTAAGGTTGGTAAGAGGGTTGTCAACGAGAACAATAAGTTCTCCGAGACTGGTGAGGCTATCTTCGACTGCTTCGTTAAGGATATCTGTACCGATAAGAGCTTCCACGCTAAGATTACATACTACAAGGCTAAGATGTCTGGTACATTCAGCCTGACCTTTGGTTCTGACTTCTCGACTCACAACATCTCCATTGATGCTCTGTCTGGCGGTTGTGCTAAGGGCGCTTCCACTCTGCTGTGGGATATGGTAGTATACGACGAGGACGAGGTAATCAAGACCAAGACCGAGTTTGAGGCTCTCGACGACTAATCGAGAATTAATATTTGCGAGCCGCCCCTCGTGGGCGGTTTGCTTTATTATTAAAAAGGCGGTGAATTAAGTGAAGATAAATAAGCCTAATCACATTTGCAAGTATAGCAAGTGTAACCTCGGCGAGGACGGTGGCGCAAAACATTATTATGCTTGCGACTACTGTGACAGAACCGATTCGTGGCGTTCTTCTGCTTGTTGCATCGAGCATTACGAACTTTATATTCAAGAGGTTCTTGAAGCACGTTCCAAGGGGAATAAAACTGACGTTTTACCAAATAGGACGGACAAGTCAAAAGACGAAGTTATCGAGCTTTTGGAGGCTCCCGAAGAAGAGGTAAAAAAGCGCACTGAGGAGGAACTCAGTGAGTATCTTGAAGATAACAAGACACTCGACGAAGCTATTGAGGAAATCAATACCGAGATAGACAAGAAGCCGAGGAATCGTAAGAAACGTAAGTGACAAAAGAAAGGTAGGTTCAATCGTGGTTGAGGCTGCCTTAATTTTACGAAATTGAAAGTGAGGAATAATTATGACACTGAAAGAGTTTATGTCTAAGGAAAATATGGAAAAGGATAATCCGTTCGAGGGCTGCGAGGTTCTGGAAAAGATTAAGTATAGTGATTATGTGAACATGACTAAGGCGGCGGTGGCGGCACTGTTCAACGAAAAGGATAACTCTTTCCGTCCTCTTAGTAGAGAGATGATGGTACGCTTTGCGGTTATGACGGTAATGCTTAATCTGACAAACGACGATAACGAATATAATGATATCGACGAACTTTTCGATACCCTCATTTGTTCGGATTTTTATAATAGATTTTATAACGAGGTTGCGCTTAAAGTTGCGCCCAACATGGACATGGTTGTAAAGGGAATCAATGATTATATAGATCATAGAGTAAAGTACACTATGCAGAGTAACAATACCGATGCAAAGGTTCTTGATACACTTATTGGTCTTCTTGGCAGCGAGTCGTTTATGCAGTTGCTTGAACAGATTCCCATTGATGAATCTGAGGCGGTGACGGAGGACAATGGCGAAGTTTAATGCTGATGCTTATAAGAAAGCGTTAGAGTCTAAGACTTTAAAGGCGGTGTCAAAAACACTTAGGGAAGATATAGCCCCAAATGTTTCTAGCGTAGTAAGAGCTGATCTTGAAAGGTATATTTACCATAGATATTCTCCTACTGAATATATAAGGCGCGGAACAAATGGCGGTTTGATTGATCCAGATAACACTTTTGTTGGTGTATACAACCAAGGCGATAGCGTACAAATTAGAGTATTGAACAAGACTGTGCCTAACAAAAGCGTGTTTGGTACAAAATTCACGAATAATCCTATGTTGATTGATTGGATAGATGAGGGTAGCATATACCCGCTATCATCTTTTTCGAGTTCTTGGATTGATGATAGAGTGTCTATTAAAGAGAAAATAGCTAATAATTACAAGGATTATGTGAAGAGTATAATCAAACAAGGTTTAAAAAAAGAATTGAAGAAGTGAGGTGAGATAATATGGCAGATGAAATGAATGGAAGTATATTTGATTTAGAAATAGTACCTAGCGTAGATGCAAAAAATATTGATGAATTTGAAAAGGTTTTACAGAAACTTGAAGAAAAAGGCATTAAATTGGACGTTTCTACTAACAATGATGATTTTTTAAAAGACTTAACAAAAGCATTAAACGATAATGAATTAAAATTAAATATTTCAGCCGACGCAGAATCCGTAGATGCAGAATTTAAAGAATTACACGCTGCGTATGATGGAGATTCTATTGATTTAGAGGTAAATATAGCTGGTGATTTACCGAAACTAATATCTGATTTAAAGGAATTAAAGAAGGTTATTAAAGCTTTGGCACCGTTTATGGATAATACTTCCAATTCAGTCCCGCAAGTTGCAAAGAGACCCGAACCCAAAGAAACACAATCCGCTAAATCAAGTATTAAGTCTCAATCTTCTGATTCTAATGTTGATGAAATCAAGACATTAAAAGGCGCTGAGTATGTTGAAAAAGCGGTTTTACGGATAAATGAGTCATTTGATGAGATGGCTCGAAAATTAAAAACTGTTAATGATGTAGCTAATGCGTATGAAGGTATGTTAGACAAGGATGCCAATAAAGCCCGTGTACCTATTACAGACGATAATAAGACTGGCAAAAAAGGTGTGGACTCTGTTCTTAAAACAAACTATGTAGGTTCTGTTCAGATTGCAAAGGAGATTCTTGCAGAATACAAGGCGGCTACCAAAGAAGAAAGAGTTGCAATTGTTGACAAATTAAAGGACTTGAAATACATACCCGAAGGAACGGAAATAAATGGGCGAAACATTGAAAAAGTCGTTACGCAAATAGCTAAAGAATTTAAAAATCAATTTACCCAAGCTGTTGATCTCGGTGTAAAAAACGGTCTTTATAGCACAAAAGAAGCATCAAAGATGCCCAAACAAATACAAGTTGGCGATATTTATAACCGAAACAAAATCTCTGATATGCTGGATGAACTAAGACAGGATTCCGGTAGAGATTTGAGTCGATATAAACCAGAAAAGATAGACACTAATGTCATAAAGAGCGATATTGTACAGGATTTAGCTAATGCTATTTCTGAAAATACTCAGGCGGTAAATAATAATACTACTGCGGAATCCAATAATTTAGAGAGCAATAAAAATACCGCAGATGATTTAAGTAATAAAAACTCAAACAAAAACGTGGGACTCAAAGAAGCTTTCAAGAGAATGAGTGAAGCTATTAGCGAAACAAATAGAAGCGTTAATAACTTAGCCGATAGAATCAAACAGTTTGTTGATGCAGAAATTGATGCACAGAATGAACGTTTAGCAGAATCTTATGCTATAAATGCGGATAATTCTAATCCTCCCGACAATATAACACCTAGCAAACCTAATGATAATATAGGTTGGAGTGAAGCGGAGTATAAACTAATAGGCAACAGTCTTCTGGATATTGACAATAACGTTAAACAAGCGTCTGCCTCTACCGACCTTATATTCGAGGATGTAGATGAAACCAAGCAGGATATCAAAGAAGCAAAGGCTATAATTAATGGTATCTATAATAAGATTTCCAATGGTATACAAGTGACCAATAATGGTTCGGGTAATACACCCGTACCTGCTACCCCGCCATCCAATACTCCGTCTGGCGGTGGTAACCCAAAACCTCCTAAGCAGCCTGCATCACCACAATTACCTAATCGAAATGCGGGACAAATGCTCGTAGAAACAGAAGGTTTATTACCCGAAGTACAGCGGGAGATTAAAGAATTGCAATTTCTACTTTCTTCTACTGGCGGTCTTGAAGATACATTACTGCCCGATAGCGACGTACAAGACTTACTCTCTAAACTTGAGAAAATAAGAGATAAGTTAATCAAGGTTAATAATGTTGCAACAAGAAAAGACCCGTCTACTAAAGCTTTACTGGAAGCCGATGCGTTTTTAACTGAGGCTAATAATGAGTATAACAACACCTCGGTTCCGAGTTTTGTATCTCAATACTATGATATGTTCAACACCGATTCGTCAGTAAACTTTGCCGAAGAAGCGCTTGAAAAATTAATAGCATTAAGAGACGAACTTAGTAATGCTCATGTAGATACCTCAGCTTACGACGATGCAATTAAAAGACTTAGCGATGGTATCGAGAAAGTTAAAAATACCGAGGAGTATTGGTTATCTCAGGAATTAGATGTTAGCGGAATTAAAGCAGCGGAAGATGCGATAGATAACGTTAATGAGTCACTGCGAAACGTAACCAAATCGGTAGATACACTTATATCTCATTCGGATGATGAAGTGGAGGATATTCTTTCGTTTGATGATGCAATCGGGGGTCTCCAAAAGTTAGAAAAGAAAATACTAGAAATTGATAGGTTAATTAAGCAAGCTAAAGATAATAACATAGATCTCAATACGGTTGAGATTGGTGATGGCAGAACCCTTGCGGAGGCAGAAAGAACCATTGGGCGGTATTTTAATACAAAGGATTCTTTAAATAGTTATTCTCCGGGTCAGTTTGCATCCGAGTCCGATTTTAAAAAGTACCGCGATGAGGTAATGGCTAACCTTGTGGAGCCAATGGGTGTCTATGTTGAAAACGTAAATGATGCAAGATACGCGGTTAATCAACTTATCTCTGCAAATAAAGAATCTGCTAAAGTTGAGAAAGAAAGCAACAGGGGCGTATCACTTAAAACAAAGATAGATAATAGAATATCCGAACTTGAAGCATGGGGTAAGCTTAACTCTAAGGCTCTAACATATCCTGAAAACGCAGCAAAGTATGCGGACTTCATGGATAGACTTAGAAATGGTCTTATAACTAGCGACGCCGATCTAAGAAGGTTTAATGCGGACTTCGCGGAATTTAATTCCCAAATCGTATTAGCCGGTAAGAACGGTAAGACTACTGGTAGTGTCCTCACTGCGATGTTCAAGAAGTTCGGTGGCTGGACGCTTGTAACGAGAACTATCACTCAGGGTCTCCGACTGATGAAAGACATGGTTACTCAGGTCAAAGAAGTTGATACCGCGATGGTTAATCTCCGCAAGGTCACAGATGCTTCCGAACAGTCTCTTCTTAAATATCAGAAGTCTGTTCAGAAATCTTCGATAGCACTCGGCACAACTTTAACTGACCAGATTGACTCGACGGCGACATTCAGCAGGCTGGGTTATCAGCTTGAAGAAGCACAGAAGCTCGGTGAGATTGCATCGAAGTACAAGACGGTTGCTGAGGATTTGGATATTGGTACGGCGAGTGAAAGTATTATCTCTACTATGAAGGCATATCAGAGTATGGGTGATACGGCAGAGGAAATTGTTGATAAATTTAATTATGTCGGGAACAATTTTGCAGTTTCCAGCTCAGGGCTAGGCGAATCCTTACAACGTTCTGCTTCGTCTTTGGTCGCCGCGAATAATACGCTTTCAGAGGCGATTGCTTTAACAACGGCAGGTAACGAAATTATCCAAGATCCTGAAAAGATGGGAACATCCCTTAAGACCATCTCTGCTCGAATTCGTGGCGCGAAGAGCGAACTCGAAGAAGAGGGCGAAGAGATGACCATGACGGTATCGAAGTTGAGAGAAGAAATCAAATCAATCTCTGGCGTGGAAATCATGCTCGACGAGCACAGTTTCCGCAGCACATACGATATCCTCAACGATCTCTCTAAGGTTTGGAAAGACCTCAATGATACAGACCAAGCTAGAATCGGCGAAATGCTCGGCGGTAAAGTCGGCATTAACACCGTTTATGCTATGCTTGAAAACTTCGAGACCGCAAGAGATGTTGTCAAGGAATTAAACGAAGGAATGGCTGAGGGTTCGGCTGACCGCGAGTTAGAAACCGCGCTCGACTCCATTCAAGGAAAACTTAATCAGATCCAGTCTGTTTGGCAGACGCTTTCCACCAACGTCGTGGATAGTGAGCTTGTCAAGGACGGCTTAGACTGGGTTGTTAAATTCGGCGGAGGACTCAACGATATTCTTGATGTTCTCAAAGATATGAAAGGCTTGGGTACAGGACTTCTGGCATTCGGCGGAATGACTGCGCTTCAAGCGAAACTCAAAGATAAAACTGGCTCGGGTAGGGTTAGAATGTTTACCCTCGATGAATATGCCCGAGTAAGCTCTGGTGGTAACACGGAACGAGTCGATTTAATTGACAAGAGAGCTTTGGAAAAACTACCGAAACTGGCGCATTGCGTAACGAGTTTTATGAATCTCGTTCGGGAAGGGCGGTTGAGATACCGCATAATCCGCAGCCAAGCCTACTTAGTAGGAAGGTTCAGAGAGTATAATGGTAGGGCGGCGAGAGTCGTCATGGGGTACTCCAGACAACTACGGGAACGTAGAAAATCATACGTAGCGATTCGCTGCTACGGTGGGAAAGTGCGAAAGGAATAGAAAGAAAGGAAGATTAAAATGAGTTATAGGCGTGAATCAGATGAACCCAAACCCAAACGTAAAACACAAAAATGGGAAGACGAAACGTGGGGACAAGCTGAGAAAAAGGAATGCAGAGACGCTTGGCTTAGGTGTATAATAGCTATATTGATATTTGCCGCTCTAACTATTGGGATATACTGTATAGGTGAAGGAAATGAAGCCAATGAACCATCACTTAGAGAACCCGACGGATATATTTTAGTTTATGTTGATACAAACGACTTTTGGTCTTGTAATCCTTGGGGATACATATCGGAAGAGGATTATCAGAAATTCTTAGACGGCGAGTTAAAGGGAAACCTGAGAATAGAACATCCTTATGATGAAGGCAAATGTATGGTTGTCTCTGTAGGTATCATTGAGTCGATTGTGACAGGCGATGTGTCCGGGGTGGATTGGTAAAAATAAACCACCCTTTCGGGTGGCTCTTGTTAGTATGGGGTGGATTCTTCTTTGCCAACTTCTGTGAATTTACTATTTAATATGCAGACATGATATCCTTCCTTTAATGATGGTGGTTCATCATATTCACCTTTTTTTATTTTCTCTTCACAATTTGGTATCCATATTGAATCATGAGATTTGTCGTAAACATAATTTCCTAATTTGGAGGTGTTTTGAACGTTTACGTAAATATGATAACTATAAGGTACATCTTTGTTTTTCAAGAATTTTTCAACCAGTTCTGCACATTCACGAAGGTCATTCTTTTTTTCTTCCGAGGAAAGTTCAGACCAGTTTTTTTCTATATTTTGGTTATTCACATCGTCCCAGATCCATACAGTTAAAACGATATTGGTGGAATTATCAATTGTTTTATCTTTTCCGAGATACGCTAGAAATATAGGTGTTTGATTAGAACTGCGAAAATTTGAGTCTCTAATGTATTTTTCAAAATCATTATCTAAATGATTAGAATGACTATAGGAATCATACGCGCCACTATATGTTTTTCGCTGAACAACTAAAAATATAACCAGAATCATACTTATCACAAGCATTATTCCAACTATTATAAGGTAAATACTTCTTTTCACTTATCACACCTCTTTCTAATTATTGTTTTTATATAATTATATCATTGAATTAATATATTGTCAAGATTGAAAATGTGTTTATTATCCACAAATTTACACATTAACTATGTCTGATATTCGACACTAGCAACATAAAAGATGGTGAAAAAATATTCCTTCGTCAAATTAGAGGAGTAGAGTTACCTGATTATAAAACAGCGGAGATGGAATTGGTCAAGTTAGGGACATTAACTAAAGACCAAATTCAGCTTCAAGATGGATTAAATCACAGACTGAAAGAGTATGCACTAACAACCGATGCAGCTAATTATTCTGCAAAAGACTTCTATCAGTCTCAGGTTAAAGTTACTAGCGGATTTTGGGGTGGCATAAAAGCTATTAATATGTATAACGCACAAGCCGACAGTGTTTCTAGAGGTAAGATGGCGGAAGCTATTCTTGAAACTAATAACGCATTAGGTAGTCAGTTGGTTCAGCTTAACGGAGCTAAAGCAAGCCTTGCGGCTTATGTGAAAGATAGCGCTTGGAGCGCACTTAAAAATATGGGCGCTCAAATAGTTTCTGGGTTAGCATCTGCTGGAATCAGTATGATTATATCTGCCACCATCGGTTTAGTAGCTAATTTAATTCAAAAGCAAAAAGAATTAAAAGAGCAGATAATAGAAACAGGCGAGGAAGCGGAATCTGAAATTAAACAAATTCGATCACTATATGGAGAATATTCCTCTGTTAAAAGTGCATACGACGAGGGTGCGGCTTCAAAAGAAAATCTCACAAATAAAACCGACGCTCTTTTGAAAGCTTTAGGTTATGAGGAAGACGAAATTAAAACTCTTAGAGAAAAATATGACGACTTAGATGGTAGTATCAATAAGGTAACGACTGATGCTCTCAAACAAGATTATAGCGATGCTTTTGCTGGATACACTAAAGAACTAGAAAACTTCCAAAAGAAAACCAAAGATTCATTTATTAGTGGAAAATATAATGAAATAACATTTGATATAGATGACGAATCCACTAGTAAAATGGTTGATCAGCTTAAAAAAGCAGGAATCGAGTATGAAACAGAAGTTAAGAAGATGAGCACAGGAATATTTCCACTAGATCTCTTAACTGGTGGTCGTGATGTAAACATTGATTTTTTCGATATTGGCGAAGTCGATGATTTAGATTCTGCAATCGAGGCATACGAAAAATTATTAGAAATGCAAAAGATTCTTGAAGAGGGAAGAATTAAAGGATTATATACTCAACAAGAATTAGAGGGTAATAAGTTATGGGATAGCATCCTAAAGAAGCAAGAGGATTTACAAGGCTCCTATGAAAAAGCTAAAGAATTAAGAGACGCTGCAAATTCCGCTGTTGCTCAAATGCTTTACTTGGATATTACCGACCAAAACGGCGTACCTAAAACTCAAGAGGAATTTAATCAGTTAAGAGAGGATATGTTATCTGCTGCCGACAGTGTAGATGAATATAAAAATCGTTTCTTAGGTTCTAATGAAGCTATCGTTGCGTCTATTGATTCCATTCTAAATAGTATGCCGGATCTTAGTGAATTCTTTATTGATACCGATGAAGCTCAAACTCAACAAAAGATTTATGATTGGATTAGTAAAATCAATACTGCTTTTGACGAAAGATTTGGTTTCCATAGTGGCAACAAGCGAGGATTCATTGCTGAAATCATTCCTGAACTTAATGAAAGCGAACTTGAAGTTTTCTTAAAACTAGTTCAGGGTGAAATCAATAATAAGATTAACTGGTTTAATCCCGACAAGGATCAAATCAAACGTACAATTAGTGGTATCCTTAAAGCCGAATCCTTCAATTGGCACGACTTCTACGGTGTCCGCACAATAGACGGAACAGAGAATACACTCAAAGACCTTATCGACAATACCATCAATCCTCTTAAGTCTGCATACAAAACTCTTGAAGAGGGTGGAACTCTCGGCGATGACTTCTTTGACCAGTTCCCCGACTTACTCCAATATGCTAATGATGCCGATACTCTCAAACAGCGTATGCAGGAGCTTATCAATACCACTACCGAAAGTTCTCTTAAAGAATTGCTTCTCATGTACAATTCTACCGACGACGAAAATATCAAAGCAGTTCTCAAGCAAGCGATTGAGCTGCTCAGAATTGACCGTGATATAACAACCGAAGTCGAAGATACAAACGATGCTTACGCTAAAGAAAAGGAGCTTATTCAGGCTAATATTGACAAGTTGACCGAAACTATCAACAAGATCAACAAGGAAATCAAGAAGCGGAAAGAGGCGCGCGAAGTCCTTGAAGAGGAGAAAGAAACTCTTGAAGAACAGGCGGCGCTTTACGATTCTGCTGTTAATGCGGTAACCCGCCAAATCGACAAGCAGATTGACGCTCTTGAACGGCAGAAAGCCGCAGTTGAGGAATACTACGACAACCAGATTGACGCACTAAAAGAGGAAGCTGAGGAACGTGACCGTATAAACGAACTACGTGAAAAGGAGCTTGCTCTTGAAAAGGCTAAAAACAATAAGGTTAGGCGGTATTCAGCATCAAGAGGTTGGGTAATAATATTGCCCATTAATATAGTAATATATTATAAACAAGTAGCTATATCGGTTAAAGTCTAGAAGTAGATAAGACCGAGGTAAGACTTTATACAAAGAAACCGTAGAGACTGTAAAGTGGTTAGTATGGTAACATACAGACCTTCGCTACTCCCCTACTATTAATATAGAGGGTGAAGATACAGTCCGAACTCACGCTATAACTTAACGATGAAACGTGAGAGGTAGCCAGAAATGACTACCCGCCCGAAAGGGTCAGTACCGTGAAAACGGGAAAGTAACAGATTGAATAGAAACCAACACCGAAGAAGTCGAAAAAGCCCAAAAGGAATATGACGATTTGGTTCGTGAGTATGAAATCGAAGACCTTGAAAAAGAAAAAGAAGCTGCTCTTGCAAACTATGATGCTCAAATCGAATCATGGAATAATTACAAGGAAACTTGGCAAGAGGCGGTTGACGCTTGGAAGAATGGTCAAGATGAGATGAACGCCGCCGCCGTTTTCGGTAAAGACTGGCGTGAGAAAATTGCAAGTCAAGACCTCAGCATAGTATCTCAGTATCAAACAGAGTATGGTAAAATACAAGACCGAATCAAAGAGATTACTGATGTACGGCTTAAAGAGATTGACAACGAAATCGAGCGGCTTGAAAAGAAACTTTCGGTTTATGAGGAACTCCGAAATGACCAGAAAGAGTATCTTGATTTCTACAAGAATTACTCAGCCGAGTTTGCAAAAGCAACAGATGAACAAACTGCCGCACTTGATCGTTTCCGTGCTATGCTTCAAGCTCTTAACAAAGAAGGGTTTGATGTAAGCAAGTTTATGGATATGTTTGGGTCGTACGATGAAATGAGAAAATACTTCGATCCCGAGTACGACAAACAGGGTGAAAAGTATAGCAACAAAGAATTGAATGACGCTAGAACTCAACCGAAGACTACTCATTCAAGACTTAGCGATTCAGCACAAGAAAAGCTTAATCGGTTCCTTAACTCTAAGCTGATGCAGTCTGTACCTACAAGTATAGGTTCCGCATTTGCTAAATCTAATACTGTATTCAATGGTTTACCCATCAGAGATTATAATTACGCTCAGAATAAAGTTATAAACAATTCTGGTGCAACATATAATCAGCAACGCACGTGGGTAATGGAAGGTTCTGTTATAGTTGATAACTATGACAAGTTTAAAGAATACTTTGACAGATATGTCCGTGAAGCGAAACAAGACCTCGTTGTAGGTCGATAATTTATGAGGGCGGGTACGCTCGCCCTCTTTATTATGAAAATCCAGACCATTGTGGTGTCGAATCCACAGTGGTTTTTCTATATACAAAACATTTAAGAAAGGAAGTGGTATCGTGGCAGGAAGAAACGCATTGGCGACCCCCACGAATGTATATCCAAGAAATGGAAACGTGGTTATTTTTTCGACAGGTTCAGGGTCGTTTGGCGCACCGGGTGCATCTTCTGACCCCAACCCGCCGGCAACAGAACCCAGCGGGGATGATCTTTTTCCAATATCATTCACTTGTCAAAGTGATGCTATGGCGTTTTATGGAATAACGATTTATGATGCTACGACAGGGCAAACAATCCGCAGTCTAACTGTAAGAACGTATGCTTGGCAAGACTATAGCCCCTACGTATATCATCGCGGAGATACAGTACATTCAAATATAAGAAGAGAGGCTTTTGACGATCCAAACCAAACACTATATACTGGTTATCACTATAGTTATAAATTAACCATGTATTCATGTATTCCTGATATAACGGGGCAGTATCAAAGTATTCCTAATTGTATAGTTCCTTATTCTAGTGGAATTGTTCAAAACACAGTAAACCCCGAAAACGGAAGTAGTGTTCTGTATATTCAAAATGGTATTCCTAAACTAAGGAGTCCTAGTTATTGGAGTGCAACAGGCGAAATAATTGGTTGCACATACATGAGAATAGGACATGAAGAACGTATGGTGACATCTTATAATAAAAGTACTGGTGAAGTTATAGTAGATTCCGCTTTTCCGTCAAGTGTGCTACAAGGGGATAATATACAATATTACTTGTATTGTAACTTTATAGAAAGTAGTGGTTCTGAGAGTGAAGGGTCTTATGATTTTTATATTAGAGACCCAATAGAAAGTACGCTTACGGCGAAAGCTGTTCCTGTTGGATTGCAATGCAAAGCTAGTTATTCACAGGGAAATAACGTTGGTTTGGAGAGTTACAGGTTTAAGGTTTATACTGAGTCCGGAAATAATTACATCAACGGTCAAGTACAGGAAACAACATCAGCTATCGAAAATCAAATTGACAACAGTCATATTCCGATTGCTACAAACCTATCTGATAGTATTACAGGAAAAAAGATCAGATTTGCTGAGTCTCCAACCGCAACTTTCATTGACAATATAGTTACCACAGGAGACTATTCAACAATTCTATCTTATGACCCAACAACAGGAATTGTTACATTAAAGACTCCGTTAGCTAGTATTCCGGTTGAAACTACATTGTATAGTATCTGTCTTGATAATTCTGAACTCATTGCTGATAGTGGGGATATATTTAATTATCATATGATTTATAATTTACCAGTGAAGGCTATAGGTGAATCATTTAACGTTGAAACAATCTTGACAACTTATGAGAAACAGCAACTTCGTAAATCTGATAGAATTTATTTTCCCATACCAACACGAAATTCTTTAATTACCAATCACAATACTATATTAGATACTAATAATCAGAGAGTTATATTTACTTTTACTGAAAGTGCAAGCCAACCTTATCCATACTTTCGTAATATCTATCGCCGAGAGCAAGGAGAAGTCACATGGAAAAAGCTTGGTATTTTGGAGAACTCAGTATTATTCAAAGATTACCTTGCCGGAAATAATCGTACTTATGAATACATGGTTACAGAAGCTCTTAATAACTCAGATGGTTATAATACCTATGATCCAACTGCTAATTATGCTCCGTATACTGGCACCAATATAAAGCCGTTTAGAGTCACAACTGCGTGGGACGGTTGGACAATTACTTCGATTTACCCATATAAGAGAGGAATGAGCGAAACAGTAACTGAACTTCTTTGCGAGGAAGATAAGTTTTGGTTGCAGCAATATTATATGCAGGTACCATATTATATAGGAGAGACATGGCATTTTATCTCTGCAATCGACTCTGGTAATATTTTATCTAATCTCAACAGAACTGTTCATATTGGTACATCAAAGTACCCAACTGTAGTCGGAACAAATAACAAATATCAGTCTGGAACATTTACAACTAATCTACTTAGTATTGAATGTCCAGATGGGTCGATATATGACAATATTGAAAAAGTTAATAGGTGGTTGAAATTTATCAATGATGATTGTTTATTCATTTTAAAATCAGACAAAGGTGATGTGTGGATTGTTGCCATATCTGATAACACCTCTCGTACTTACGATGAATCGGTTGACCCAATACTTACAAATGTCTCCTATTCATGGGTAGAAGTTGAGAGTCCCGACAAAATACAAATAGTCGAACAATTTGGTACTTAAAAATCTAAAAATTATAATTGATTGAAAGAAGGTGGTATTTACGGCTGAATATTATGACGTGTCTAATAGTGCCTATTATAGTGCGCTATCCTCTCCCTTTAAGTCTCAACGACTGAGGGTGGAATTATTAGATCATATGGAGAATACACTCTATCGAATTGAACAAGATATTGATTCTAGTGATGCGGGTAAAATAGTTAATAATAATACGCAAGGTACAAGACGTTCATTTTCGTTTAATCTTGTAAATCTTGGCGGTATTTACAATCTATTAGATGAAGATACATTTTGGTTCAATCGCAAGTTTAGAGTCTATCTAGGTATTGTTTATGAAGATGATTGTTTTTGGTTTTCAAAAGGAGTATATATTACTCAAAACGCAAACTTAGATAGTATTACTAAAACAGTTTCTTTAAATGGTGTAGATAAGTATGCTCAACTTGACGGAACACTAAACGTATTACAGGCAGACGAGATGGATACGGTGTTTGAAGTAGGAGCAAAGATAAGTAATGTTATCAGAGATATCCTTATGATGAACATAGGCAATGACATGGTTCTTGACCCGATTGAACCTATCATTGATCCCGATATAGGTGAACAGAGGTTATACAAAGAGTTCACCATGAGTGCGGGTAGCTATTATGGTGACTTTCTCACTGAGGTTATGACATCTTTTGGTTGCGATATATTCTATGATACATTAGGTAGATTAACTGTTCGCAGAGTATTTAATGACGATCGTCCTTATTGGTATGCTTTTAAGGCTCCTGCTTATGAATTTAACGATGAAGTATGGGGATATATAGCTCCAAGTATCTCTATAGATATGAACGGGGTTAATAAAATCATCGTTTCAACGGAGAACGTAAATTACCCTAACGTGTCCGAAACGGCAATAAATAACAATCCTCGTTCACCTTTATGTGCATCTAAGATTGGACGAAGAACCTTACCTGAGAATGGTGGTATCATTTATATCAGTTTAGGTGATGAAACTATTGACACACCTGAAACTAAGTGTCGTGAGTATGCGGAGTATCGACTTATGCAGGAAACTTGTCTGGCATTAGAGGCAAACTTTCAGTGTCCACCTTTATATCATTTATGCGAAGGTGACGTAGTATTAATTACAGATTCGGCTCTTGGTTTCGATCAGGAGCCTTTTATTATTAACTCTATTACAATTGGTACAAGTACGGAAGCTATGAGTATTACTGCTACAAATTTAAAGTATCTTCCTACAGACATTTATAATGATGCGATGTACACATATGTATGGAAGAGTCCTAGTCACCCATCATATACGTTAAGTTATAATTTGAATGGCGGTAAGGGGACAGCACCTAATTCGTTGACGGCTAAGATTGCTAGTCCCTTTGTTGCGGCGACTGGTTATGATAATATCAATCATGTTAATACTTTTTATCACTCGACAGGAGATTCGGATTACTATGAGTTCACGTACTGGACTGGAAGTAACACAATTGATTATGAACCCGGAGAAACCTATTTGCGCCCTAATAATGATACAACATTATATGCTAATTGGGCTGATGTTTCATCTGGTAGTTTAATAATTTCGGGCTTTACATATTCAGGTACTCCCACTACTCTTACATTTAATTCGTGGATTCCAAGTTCATCTTCAAACTATCATGTAGAAGGTATTGCTTTTACAACTTCTACAAATAAGAAATATTACTTTAAAGGTAGAGGTCGATCAAATGATAGTGTTTCTCTGACCGTTAATGGTAATGGAATACTTAAGTATTTTACGGACTTCGGAAGTGTTTTAAACGATGAAGCCCCGGCTATATTTTTAGAAGAGGCAGCTAGAGCATCTAATGGTATTGTTACAGGGATTCAGTTCCCTAGTAACATGAGTTCATTGGACTTCACCGACCACCCTCTCACGTTAAAGCCAACATCGTTTATAACTTTACCTACTAATTTGGCTAACTTGAAGTTTTCAGGTGACTTTATGCCGGATGCGGGACTCTCTATGCTTAGTTTGGCAACCGCCAATTCTATATTCATTTACGGCTATGGTACTGCGCCAACGTTTATGGATAGATCAACAAGTTTTTATATGCTTTCATGTGGTAGTAACAATAATGTGACTGTTGTAGGCGAGGATGACGAGATGACATTTATCCCACTTGCAAAACTAGCTAGTATCAATCAGACCGGAAGGTTTGAGATAAAGAATGTTGATGCGTTTAGTTATGCTCCCGATGGTGAATACTCTGCTGGTGGCGGTTGGGATGCTATGAATCCCAATGCCTCCCACAACTTTAAGGACATCAAAATTGATACTTGCGGTAAACTCTTCTGTGGTGGAACGTATTATGATGAGACAACTGGTGATTATGAGATTGCTGGCACATCGACTAATACAGTTACCATCAGCGGAACACTTCAAATCTCTTCTCATTATGGAGGGGCTGAAAGTGATAAGGTGCAAGCTTTCTGTAATGCAAGCTTGAAGAGTATTTCAATTGCAAAGCTATCAATTAGCGGTGCGTGTCAGTTGTTTAATAAAGCCAAGTTGACTGCCAGTGGTGGTGAGACAATTCCGATAACAGGACGTTGGTCTGGAAACATGGGTGGCTCTACGGTATTCAATGACGTTGATGGTATGAATCGGTTTGTTGCAAATGGAGAGGTAGATATCAACACAAGCGTTATGTATGGTTCAACAGATGTTGCTACTAATATACTGTGTAACAATGCGGACTTGACATACGTAGTATTTAACAACTTTTTCTATATTACTATGCCGAATAACACAACTTCGGGTACTGTCAACTTCATGTGTAACAATCCGAATCTGACAGCTTTCTATCTAACCAACGCATTAGCTGCGCATCTTAACAATCTCTCTTCTACCGCAACACTTAATATGTTTCAGAATAACCACGCCGATTTCAAGGTTTATATCAAAAACGGCATAGCTAATCAAGCTTTCTTGGATTATCTGGATAATAACAATGTTGCGTATATTATAACTAACAATTAAAGGTGGTGTGTCTATGGGTGATAACAGTCTTTTAGGCTATCTAAATGAAACGTTTGATGAATACTACAAAAAGAAAGATATAATCAAGCGTGTCGCAGGTGTAATCAATTATGTTGTTCCCGATACAAACTATGCTGTTGCCAATGTTCAGATTGGAGATAAGAGTCTGAATCTGTTGAATAAAACAGGAGAGATATTATCAGAGGGCGACCATGTATGGGTGTATTATTGGCACACCTTAACTGATGGATATATTGCACTGCGTAATGGAGAAGCGTTGAATATTGGCGGTTTAGAAAATGCGGCTGTAATAACTGAACAACAGGATACGGTTTATAATATCTCAAAGGTAGTTAGAACTGTAGATACTGCGAATAAAGTCAAAACATATTATGGCAACACCAATAACGCTATTATACTCAACAAATATACTGCGTTAGCTATGGATGTTGATACATACCCGTCAGGTGCAAGCTATATTGGTTATGGTACTGAAACTGATGGGTACGCAGAATTAAATAATCGTGTCACTTCAATGAGTGAACGTTTATGGTCTAATAAGGTTAAGAGTTATTGGATTCCCAATGAGTATCAATTTACTGCGGGAAATGAGTATACTTACTTTTTAAAGATAGCACACGTAAGGTATTCCGGAACGCAGTGGAGTTACCAATTGGGCGTTTTCTGCGAAGAGGTACCCGCTTGGTATGAACCTTGTCCCGGTTATACGACCTCTCCAAGCGCATTAACTAACACTGGTCTAATTTTTATTTATGACTCAATAGATGCGCCTAATTCTACTTTGACTTCATTTCAGAATCTGCCAACTGCTCATGCGGCATTAGCTATTTGTTATTCTGCAAATGCGTTGATGTACTGGACAACAAACGAAAGAATAATTGGGCTTGCTAGAGGTCTAACAAGAACCGCTACCCCATTTAGAAATATGGATGAGTATAATTATGCTATCGCTCTGACTTCTGAACGAGAGATAATTTCTTCTGGCGGCTAATGGGTGGTGATATTATATGATAGATAATGAAATCATTAAGGTATTAGACCAACAGGAGTATATAAGAAGAACAACAGGGCGAGTGGTATCAGTTAGTGATAATAATGCTGTTGTATTAGTTAAACTCAGGGATTCTGATACACAAATCAATTTATTAAACAAGACCGGAGAATATCTATCTGTGGGCGATGGTGTATGGATCCACTATTGGAAAGAGATTTCTGATGGTTATGTTGCGATAAAAAATGGTTTAAGTGTTGACTATAACTTTAGTTCGGCTGTTCAACATGACCCACCTATTGATATAGAAACACATATAAAAAACTCATATCTGTTAAACGAGGAACAAAGTGAGTATATAACGTCTTACACCTATGATGTTGCCGATGATTATGATACAATTGATTTTACCAACGTATCTTTAGGAAGTATTAGCAAGGGTGCTTATATCCCCGCTATAGACGAACACGGCACATGGTCGCAAGACGATTATTATTTTTATTCTGCTAATTGTCCGGCATATAATGGAGTCAATTTGCATTTTAATTGGATACCACGTTTCTATAACAATCAAGAAGTACAGTATGGGGCTATAGCAGAAGATACGCAAAACGACTTATATGTGTACAATCATATTCAGATTCCGGTTTATACAGCAGTATGGGATTCTACTCTTGAACGAAACAGATATGTAATGGAAACAAGAACAATACAACTAGAACAAAGTATTGAAACAGATGATAATATCACATACTACTGTATTCAGATGACTATATCTCAATCAATGTTGAAACCTAAAACAGTAATAGGAACCCTAGCTAGATCCCCAATCAGTTACCCGGACATTTCAAAGTATGGATTTATACTTTTCCTAATTATGGGATATAACGGTGGTGGTGGTGATACAACTCCGCTATTCGCTAGATCTGAGTTAGAACCTTTGATTTATGATTGTGTGGCATACTCGGTATATCAAAACGACAATGGCAATTGGTGTCTCAAAGGGAGGTTAAACTCTGTTGGTGCGTCAGTTGAAATCCCTGCCGCAATAACTAATAATCGAGTTAATATTCATGAGGGCGAAGTTACTCAAACCAAAGAAAGGAGCGAGGTCATATGAAAGAAATCGTAATGGAATACTTACCAAAGATAGTTGAGTACGTACTTATCATTATCGTTGGTATTCTCGCAAATAAAGCTAAGAAATTAATTAATACTGATATCAAGAGAACTGTAGTTAAAGATACTGTTAAGTATATCGAGCAGGTCTTTAATGATGTTCACGGCAAGGAGAAATTAAGTCTTGCAACAGAGAAGGCAATAGCCCTCTTAAAATCTAAAGGTATCAAGGTTGACGATGAGGAAATCGTGGTACTGATTGAAAGTGCGGTAGCTGAAATGAACAAGAGTGATTCGGCTGTTAAGCGGCTTATTGGCGCACTTGAAAACGGGACAATAGATAGTTTCAACGTCCAAGATCGGGACGGTGATTCTTGATGGATGAGAAATACATAGAGATTATTACTGAGGCAAGTGAACGAGCCAAAAGTAACACTCATCAGATAAACGAGATGAAAGAGGATATTAAAGGTATTAAAGAGGATAACAAGGTATTAAATCGCCTTGCTACTTCTGTTGAACTAATTGCTCAGGATATGACTCACTTTAAAAACGATATCTCCGAAATGAAAGATGTGCAGTCGGATACTCAGGCTTCTCAGGCTATGATAAGAAATGAGTTGTCGGAAATGAGAACTGAAATGAAAACTGAGATTTCTGATGTTCGCAACGAGCGGTTGATATCTAAGGCAAAGACGTATGAGGAAATTAAGAGTAAAGTGATGATGATAATTGTTACTGGAATAGCTGCATTTGTACTTGGGACAATCGCTCCTGCAATCTTTGGAAAGTGAGGTGAGAGTTATGGCACTTACAAAGCTTTTAACTTTCGACGAGTTTCTTGAAAAACATATTGGACGAGCTATGAACTATGATGGAGTGGCGGGTGCAGTATGTGTTGATCTGATAAAGTATTATCTCGATGAGGTGTTCGGGATTAAGGCGGGCGCATGGGGTGATGCTTATGCGTATTATACATATTTTGACTCACACGAAGAGCTGACTAAAAACTTCACAAGAATAGCAAATACGCCATCGTTTATCCCTCAGCGTGGAGATATTATGGTTTGGGGTACCAGTCTTAATGGCAAGTGGGGACACGTTGCTATTTGCGACGGGGATGGTGATACCACATATTTCTATTCTTACGATCAGAATTGGTTGGGTAAACATGATTCCTGTAATCGTATAAAACACAACTATAATCATGTCCTTGGTGTTCTTAGACCCAACGATCAGACAAGAATTAAAGGAAAGGGAAAGGAAGATAATACTATGAACGTATTTTCTAAAGGTATAGATATTCACGGCGGTTATCAGACTAGCGTGGATTTTAAAAAGGTTAAAGCAAGCGGTATTGATTATGTGATACTCCATATGGGTTATGGTGATACAATATCTTATCCCAATCAAAAAGACCCGAAGTTTGAGGAATACTATAAGGCGGCTAAAGCGGCAGGATTAGGTGTGGGAGGATATTGGTATAGCTACGCGCAGTCCGTCGAAGCTGCCAAGCGTGAAGCTCAGAGCTGTATCGAGATGTTAAAGGGTAAGCAGTTTGATTATCCTATTTATTTTGATATGGAAGAAAAGAGTCAGTACAATAAGGGCAAGGCTTTCTGCGATAGTATTGTTACCGCTTTCTGTGATACTCTCGAAAAGGCGGGTTACTACTCTGGACTGTATTGTTCCACTTACTATCTGAATGATAGAGTTAGCCCCGCAGTTGCAAAGAAGTATGCACTTTGGGTAGCTCAGTATAATACCAAGTGTACATATACAGGTGCGCCTTATGGTATGTGGCAGTATTCTTCGACTGGCAAGGTTGATAGTATCAGTGGTACAGTTGATATGGATTATTGCTACGTTAACTATCCTAAGATTATCAAGAAAGCAGGAAAGAATGGTTACACCAAACCTGCTGATCTGCCTATACTTGATAAGACTGGGTATAAAAAGGGTGACAAGGGCTACGAAGCTCTCGCTTTAAAGACCTTGCTCAAACTTGCGGTAAACAAAGGACTTGTAGATGGCAAGCTTGATGATACTACTGGTCTTGGTGGCGGTAGTATCAAGGTGGTAAACGCGCTACTTAAAAAGTGGAAGTATCAGCAGAACGGAATTGCTGGTGTAAACTTCATAAACAAACTGTATAAGAAGCTAAAGTAAAACGTGTGGCTCTCGTAGATAATCTGCGGGAGCCTTAATTATATCTAATGAAAGGTGGGTTTTATATGGTAGAACTTAACACTCGTGGCGATGATAAGAACCAGAAAGAGTTGTTCCTTACAGGACTTTCGACTGACGAGAAGCCTACGATGTGGAAAGGCGCACGTATTCCGCAGTTCTCTATTTTCTTTGAGATAGATACGTGGATTCCTTATATATTTGATGCTGAAAATCAGCAATGGAGAACTAAACCTGCGGAAGAATAAGAAAAGGGGTGAAATAAATGACAGATAATTTTGCGAGACTTCTTGCCTTAACGGGAGGCAACGGAGGTAGCGGTGGTACTACTGATTACGAAACTTTGGACAATAAGCCTTCTATTGGTGGGACTACTCTTATAGGAGATTTAACACTTGCTGAATTGGGAATAATCGTTGACGATCAGTTAAACTTACAATCTACAAACCCTGTGCAAAACGCAGTTCTTACTGCTCTGCTTAATGCGTTTCCTTATAGTAATGTTACTGGCAAACCGCAGATAAACGGTGTAACTTTGACTGGAAATATTACACTTGACGAGCTTGGGCTTAATGCAATTTGGGTCGGTACTCAGGCTGAATATGCGGCTGTCGAATCTACGCTTGCAGAGGGTACATTAGTTATTATTACTGATGACCAAGACGTGGATAATGTTCCGACTCAGAATAGTACAAATCTCGTAACAAGCGGTGGAATTTATGCTTTTGTTGTTGGTGGTTATCAGACTAAGATTGATTCGCAGAATAAATTAGATGCAGATTTGGTTGACGATACCAACGCTGCTCACAAGTTCGCCACATCTGGACAGTTAAGCCAGATAGCAACCAATGCAACCAATATTGCTAATAAGGTTGACAAGGTTAATGGCAAAGGGTTGAGTACAGAAGATTTTACAACTGCGGAAAAGACTAAATTGTCAGGCGTTGAAACCGAAGCAAATAAAACAGTTGTAGACTCTGCCCTTAGCGAAAGTTCAACTAATCCTGTACAGAATAAAGTCGTTACAGAGAATCTTAATGATAAGTACCCCAAGGCGTGGGACGTTGAGTTGACACAGGCTGAATATGATGCACTCCCCGCGAGCAAGTACGTTGACGGGAAGAATTATTACATTACAGACGGTGATTCCGATAAACCTATCATATACGGCTTCCACATTGATCCCGATGAAAGCGACCCGTCCGATGCTGTGACCTACCTCATGGACGCAGTAGGTATGGAGCCTGCGGCTATGGGAGCAACCTCATTTAACTACGGCTCATGGAAAAATGCTTTCTTTATGCCGAAGCCTTGTATGGTCAGATCGAATGGAACAGTGGACTATTATCTGAACCCAAACGATTATACAAAGAAGGTTGACGGTACTGCTTCTGATATAGCTAATCTCGACTACGATGGGAACGCTATGATGGAGTGGGGTTTAATTTGGTGGAAATACGAAGCGGGTACAGCCGAGGGAGAAGGATACTTCTATGTATCAAATCATAGAGTTGATACCTCTTACAAGTGCTGGTGTAACTACGATAGTAAGAATAATATTACAGACCACTTCTATACGGCTATATATAACGGTACATCTGCGCCTATTTTCAGTACAACATCTACTTACGCGGTTAATGACCATGTAACGTACAATAGTGCGGAGTACAAGTGCATTACAGCGATTGAAACAGCAGGGGCTTGGGATAGTTCTAAGTGGGAGCAGGTTTCGGTAACAACGAGACTTCGTTCGCTTTCCGGTATTGCACTTACAGCCGCTAACGGCAACGGAGGCACAACTGGTCAGACAGAGATTGCTTGTGCTACTGCTAATAATACTACTGTCGATACCGAATGGTACATAGATGTATGGAGCGACCGTATGCTGATTAACGGATTGCTTATACTGATGGGAAAGTCGCTTGACTCTCAGGGCGTTTTTGGTCGTGGCATAGATACTGGTTCGCAGGCGGGTAAAGAAGCGTATGTTACTGGCTCACTTAATAACAAGGGTCTATTCTACGGTTCTACCGCTAATGGTACAACAGCGGTCAAGGTCTTTGGTATGGAGAACTGGTGGGGTTTAGCATGGCACAGAACGGCTGGACTTATAGGCTTATCGAACGGGACTACGGCAGTTAAGATGACTTATGGTACAGCGGACGGCACTACGGCAGATGGCTATAATACGACTGGCACAGGATATTACATTGATACGAACGTGAGACCTGCAAGTGGTTATATGGCTAAAGCAAGATTCAATGCGCTTGGATATTACTTACCTTCTGTTACCACGGGTGGAAGCGCGACTACTAGGTATTGCGACTATTGGTACACCAATAACGCTGCCACTACCTTTGCTTTGGTCGGCGGTAACTCGCACTATGGGGTTGTTTGCGGTTCTTCGTGTTTCGCTCTGCACGCTGCGGTCGGGAGTGCGGCCTGGAGCATCGCCGCCGCGCCCTCTTTAAAACCGCTTGCTCAGAAGGGGTGAATTGACAGGAGCGATAGCGACTGGCAAGAGGGGAAACGCTTGCGTTGCCCCTAAATAAACGATAGACAATCAATAACATAATAATATATTCTCTTGCAAATTTTAATTATACAATTTAAATGAATTGTGGGGTTTGTGGCGCGACCTTTGCTTTGGTCGGCGGTGACTCGCACAATGGGGTTGATTGCGGTTCTTCGTATTTCAATCTGAACAATACGGTCGGGAATGCGAACTGGAACATCGCCGCCGCGCTCTCTTATGGTTACATATTAATAATGCGCCACATTCTCCTTAGCCCTTGCTAAAAATAAAGTTCGTTAGCAAGCATCTGTTAGTAAGTATAATAGCCAACCAATGTTATACCCAACGTGGATGAGAATATAAGAGGATAAAGGAGAGATTAAAACCAATGAAATCATACAACAACCTCTATGAAAAGATGTTATCAGATGATAATATCCGACTTGCTATTATGGAAGCTGCAAGAAATAAACGTAAGAACAATAGACGGCATAGGCGATTGCGCTATATGGCGGAACACGCCGATGAATATATTGAAATAGTTCGCGGATGGATTCTTAATTTTGAGCCACCTAAACATAAGCCAATCGAGATAAATGACGGTATTTCTGCCAAAAAGAGGACTATCATCGTACCAACAGTTAGAGAGATGTTAGTACATCATGCAGCAATTAATGTATTGAAACCGATTTTTATGAAAGGTATGTATGAACACTCATACGCTAGTATCCCAAATCGCGGAACTCATAAAGCTGTTAAAACAATTAAGAAGTGGATTTACAAAAACGACTCATCTACTAAATACTGTTTAAAAATAGATATCAAGAAATTCTTTGATTCTGTTGACCAAGATATTCTTATTGCAAAACTTAATAAGCTTATTAGAGATAAGAACTATATGGAAATTATCGAAAAAATTATTCACACAGTAGACAAGGGTATACCACTGGGGTTTACAACATCTCAGTGGTTTGCCAATTTTTTGTTAACGGAACTTGACCATAAAATCAAAGAAGAGTGGAGAGCTGTACATAGTGTAAGATTCATGGATGATATGGTAATCTTCGGCTCTAATAAGAGAAAGCTTCATGAATTAAGAATCAAGATACAAGACTATTTGGAACAAGAGTTACATTTGTGCTTGAAAAATAATTGGCAAGTATTCTTTATGGATAGTACCCGAAGTAGAAAGAAGAAAGGTCGCTTTCTCGATTTTCTTGGATTCAAGTTTTACAGAACCCATGTGGGGTTTAGGCGCAAACTTGCTCTAAAAATGCAGCGAAAGGCAAAGCGTATCTATAAAAAAGGAAGAGCAAACATACATGATGCTCGACAAATGGTTACGTATTCAGGGTATCGAAAATATGCCGATTGTTATAACTGGTTTCAAACACACATTAATCCATATGTTGATTTAAGAAAATTGCGGAAACAAATATCGAGATATGATAAACAACAAGCTAGGCAAAGGAGGTCTAATAATGTGGTACAAAACTGAATCGAATACTAGACCCACAATAATTGATAGCACTTCATCTAAGAAGTGGGTTTATGTTAGAAAAAACATCGAAGAGCATGAACGTGAGGACGAAACCACTGGAATAAAAGAGAAGTTTTATTCGTGGGAAGAAATGAAGATCCCTAAAGAAAATTATCCGATTTATGAATTGGAAGTCCAAAACGCGGCGAACTTAGATTATCTCGCGATGATGAACGACATTGATCTGGATAGTGGCGAGGATGAGGACGAAGGGGAGTGATGATATGCAACACAGTAAAAAGTTTAAAAAAGTAAAGGGATATTATGACTCTGGACTTTGGAATAAAAGTAAAGTTCATGACGCGGTAGTTCATAGTTGGATTACCGCAGATGAATATGAGGAAATCACCGGAGAACCTTTTGAGGAGGTGGATGAATAATGGGAATAATTGTTAGAAATGGCGTTGCTTATGGTGGCGGTGGTGGATATACAAAAAGGGAAATCAATGACCGATTGGAACCTATTGAAACCGCCACAAACGGAATTAGTGAATCAAACGCTAATTATATTGAGTTAAAGAACGGATTAAGATTATACATTTCTTCCACAGAACCAACAGATACTGATATTCCCGATGGGTCAATAGGAGTGGGGTGGAGTGATGGGGTTTAAAATTAAGAAAACTGTCAATGGCGAAACAGTATGGGAACCAATAAAAGCAAAGAAATATACTTCATCAAAAACTATCGAATACACGGGAGCGTTACCGATAACCATCAACGCCGACGGCACGGCACTCATCGACTACCGCATATATGGTAATACAGTGCAGGACGGAACACCAACGCCTGAAAATCCTATCATACCGAGTGGGTGCGGTGAGAGGACGGAGAATTTGTGGGATTTTAGTGCGTCTACGATAGGATCATTAAAAGACGATGGCTCAACTGATACAAATTCACATTATAGCACATCAGATTATATACCAGTAACAGCAGGACAGCCATATACATTTAGATCATTGTCAGGATATACACCGGGACGATTTGTCCGTTTGGCTTGGTATGATAGTGATAGGCAATGTGTTGGCTATTCAAGTACAGTAGTTGAAGCACTTATTGGAAGTGTAATTACCCGCTCTTATACAGCACCGAACGATGCAAGTTATGCAAGAGTTAGTGGACTCTCCATATATGACTCAGAGTTTATGTTCGTCTCAGGCTCCACCGCTCCCACCTCATACATCCCCTACGGCTACAAGCTGCCGATACTCAGCAATTCCACTGTAACCGACATCTACCTCGGAGAAGTGGAGACAACGAGAAGGATAAAGAAGTTGGTGCTGACGGGAGAAGAGAACTGGTCAAGCAATTTTGATTGGTCAAGCAATTTTGATGAATTTTTCTTCACTAATGTTAATTCATCAGATTTTCGCAATACTGCATCTGGCTTATTATGCTCTCACCTGCCTGTTATATTACGCAATGATTTTAACAGACAACCGTCGGCTTTCTGGGGACGAGCACAAAGAGGAGATGTGTGCTTATGTACATCCAGTACGATTATGTCGCTATCTGACTTCAAATCCTACCTCGCCACCCAATACGCCGCAGGAACACCAGTAACAGTTTGGTATGTCCTCGCAGAACCCGAAACAGCAGTCGTAAACGAGCCGTTAATGAAGATTGGTGACTACGCCGATACGGTCAGCATGGAGCAGGCAGGCGTGAGCATACCGACCAATAAGGGCAGTACGGTCATCGACTATAATGGTACATTGAAACCATCACAGATGTATGTTAAGTACAATAGTTGGAGCGGGTGGAGCGATATAGATAATTATAAAATGGTTAATGGAAATTGGACACAGGATGTGACATAAAAGTAAAATTTTATCCAATGTAAAACACATTATATAGTATGTTATTAAATAATAAACCACAATATATAGTATGTAAGATTGACCGTTCCGACTTGTTCGGGCGGTTATGTCTTACATAGAAAGTTAGAGGTGATAAAATGAGCTTAAATATCAAAACATCACAAGGATTGGATCGGATTCACAGTGTGCAGATTAAACTCTCAACAGCGGAAAAGACCATTACCGAGAACGGCGTGTATAATGCGAGTGATGATGGTGCGGACGGCTACAGTAGTGTGACCGTGAATGTGCCTAAAGATTCGGGCTATTTTGGCATTCCCATAGCCAAAACATTTGCTGATACTCATAATTTGGAGCATAAGATATTTTCAACGACAGAGTACGATAGACTTGAAGTTTTACCATCAATGTTTTTGTATTCGTCGTCGGTATTCGACTATGATTCCATGTATGATTCCGATACAGAAGTACATTTGTATTTCGGTAACGTTCAGGCAAAGACAAGTCCGTATTCTGGAGATCCATCATGGACGCTTGGAACGTATGGTGGCAGTTTTTCTGATACGTTTAGAGTTAATATTTCATCAGGCACAGACTGGGATGCTGAAATGGTTGCAAATTCTGATGCTGTACTTATGATGGCGCCGAGATACGATAGTGATACGTCGATGCCGGGATATATGTCAATGTCCTTTGGTAGAGCCGGAGCGAATAAGTGCGCATGGTGGTCTTGTTACTATAACGGAAAATTTAGAACTGTTAAGTCATTTGGTGAAACTCCTGGATATTATACAGACCTCACAATTAATACTAGAGGCAATTATGTGCTGCTAATACCTTTGATGGATAATTCTGGCACATCAATAGTTGACGGTTTGTATCAGGTATTATACGGTGATCCGCAGCTTTGTGGCTTCTATGAAGTCGGTGGACAGATTTTTTATATAGCGGCAGGAATTGCTATTAAAGACGAATAATAAAAAAGAAATAAAGGAGGTGGGGTTATTGGCTGTTGAAGCGAAACGCAGTAAACGAGTAGTATTGTATGACCCCGAAAAGTTAGAAAAAATAAACCCTGAAACACAGAAGTTGTTACAGAAGTACAAGGTTGATATGTCCTTGCGTGACCTGTCGGAGAAGACTATATATCAGTATGAGAAAGACTTACAGCAATGGTTTATCTACATACTCGATAATCAATTTAATCAAAGTGTTAAGGATTTAACCGATGATGACATTACTGAGTTCTTGTACTTCTGCAAACAGCAAGGCAACAACACGGAGCGCATGAAGAGACGAATGGCGGCAATTTCCGCATTCTATAAGTTCCTTAGAAAGAAAAAGCTTATACTAGAGAACCCCTGCGAATTTCTTGACCGACCAAAAAAGGGATTGCCGATTGTAACACAGACGTTTCTTACCAAAGAACAAGTTCAGCTAATGAAGGATAAGCTTACAGAATATGGAAATCTTCAACTGAAAACCTATGCACTGTTTTCGCTGTCTACGATGGCGCGAGTAAATGCGGTGGCTAACATTAGGTGGGAACAGATTGATTTTGAGAATCGAATTGTCAAGGATGTGCTTGAAAAAGAGGGTAAGATTGTTGACCTGTTCTTTAGTAATGAGGTAAAGGAGCTTCTGTTACAGCTTCAAAGAGAGCGTGAGATACAGAAGATAAACGATTATGGTTGGGTGTTTTATTCAGGATATAACACGGAGGATAAGCCGATTAGTACAGGAACGCTGAACGATTGGTGTAAAAAGATTGGTAAGATGATTGGGGTTGATTCATGGCACCCACATGATTTCCGGCATACGCAATCCCAATTGTACTCACTTGCTGGTATGCCTTTAGAAGATATATCGGCACTACTCAATCACAGTGGAACAGATGTAACAAGAAAGCATTATCTCAAAACTGATACAAGAAGATTGACACAGTTAAAGGACGAACTTGATATGTAAACAGTAAGGAAGTGACATATATAGAAATTTATAATGTAGACGATATAAAAGCAGACAACAAAAAGAAACTTGATGTGTGTGGAATATACTGCATTAGCAATAATGTCAATGGTAAGAAATATATTGGACAAAGTATAAATATTTATGATCGGTGGGTAAGCCACATACTATCATTAAAAGGTCATTACCACCATAACCAACATCTTCAAGCCTCTTGGGAGAAATACTCTCAGGAGGCTTTTTGCTTTTATATATTAGAGAAGTGCGATGAAAGCTCGCTTTGGGAAAGAGAACAGTATTGGATAAATAAATTCAATACATTAAATGCAAATTATGGGTATAATTTGATTCCAGCACAAAAAGGAATTAAATTGTCTTATAATAAATGGCGCAAACAAAGAACCCCAATATTAAGGGAAGAATGGAAAGTATGTCAATTTGATTTAGAAGGCAATTTTGTAGCAGAGTATAATAGTGTCTTAGAAGCTGGGAGAAAAATAAATCGAGCATTAGGACGTTCGAGGGCAATTAATAGCGTACTGCAAACTTTTCATCAATTCTGTCTTGATAATTTTTCTAAAAATCCTTACGAAAAAAATAAACCTCATGATTATTTAACAGCCTACGGTTACGTTTGGGTACGTAAATCTGATGCTCACCATGTAACTCCTGAACGCATTAAAGAATTTATTCGCCCCAACAGAGAGTTTTTAATTCATGCCTATACATACCCATACGGCAAATATCTTGCAACATATAGGTCGATGGCAGAAGCGGCAAACGCATATAACGTTACAAGAGATAATGTTTGGCACTGCATGGATAAACATTGTTTTCAAGCTAATAATGTTACATTTCGTCGTGCTTCCGAATGTGAACCTCATAATCTTCCTTTATCCGAATTACCTGAAACGCTTTATGGTTATAATGCTATTGTAGGAGAGGATGTAAGAACTCACAAATTAACTGTTTACCATAGCCCCAAAGCTACACTTGTACATAGAGGTGAACCGAGTAAAATAAAAATTGCTTGTGACGATCAGAGTATTGTTCAATTAGGCAAATGGTGGTATTGGTTTAGAGATTTGGACGATGAAGAAAAAGAATATATTCGTGACGGAGTTTGTAACAACGAAATAGAATTTGTTGAAGGAGTATTTGATTATAACACTCCCAAACATCGTGGCAAAGTATTAAGACTATCTCCCGCCAAAGGTGCGCCAAAGTTTGCCATAAATCCTGTTACCAATCAGATCAAGCTTGTGTGTGAGACCTATAATGAAGTAATGCAAGCATTGTCAATAGATGAGAAAACAGCCAAGCGAGTAAGGAATTATTGTTACGGAAATAGCAATACTATTTATCTTGGTTATATATGGAAATCATTTGAAAATCTCACAGACGAGCAAAAACAAGAAGCCCTCAAAATGGTTATAGACGAATCTACTTATGGCATAAAATGTTTTCCATATTCTAACATATCTATGTTGGACAATTATCAAAAATATTTTGGATTAGAGCTAGCTTGTTAATACTATACTCTTGCATACATTCTAGGAGTTTGCAAGTTTAGAATACAAAAAAAAATAGGGAGTACCTATCTGAATTACCAGATAAGTATTCCCTTATTTTTACGGTTAGTTTTACAGAAAGTTTACATATGAACAATGGGGCATACGAAAAGTTACACGATTTTACACGATTAACCACTTACACGATACTCAATTTCCCTTGTATTTTTAACGTTTTAGAGGGGTATCTGCAACGGACTCTGACTCCGTCACTTCAAAGGTTCGAATCCTTTCACCCCAGCCATCAAAAACCCTGTAAAATCGCAGTTCTCGTTGGTTTTGCAGGGTCTTTTTATTTCAAGTAACGGACTAACTCTTTCTCTGTTTTTCCCTAGTTGTCCTTAATCATCCCTACTTTTCCTTTATTTCTACACGATTTTTACACGATTTTGCATTTGACAAACCTAATCTGTTGTGTTATAATATGATGCAAGAGAGGTGATGTGCATGGCTAATACAGGAAGCAAGAAAGTACGACACATCAAGAACGTTGGCTCGGTTTATTATGACTCAACTACTGAGAAATGGGTAGGGCAAGTAGAAAATGGCAGATACGCAAACGGTAGAGTTAGGTTTAAACGCTTCTACGCTGGCAACCAAGAGGACGTAATACGCAAAATGCGCCAGTTTAAGGAAGACATTACCGCTGTAGATGATAAACCAATCACGAACACAACACCAGTTACCGATTTCTTTGAGAGCTATTTGGTTAATATCAAGAAACCAAAGCTCAAACCTGCCAGTTACACACGAGATGAATGTACTTGGCGCAACAATATTAAACCGTACCTTGGCGGGTATCGCTTATCTGATCTGACTCCCGCAGTAATCCAGAATCAGTTAATCAACTCCCTGCTACAGAACCCCAAGCATCTTAGTCATTCCACCATCCACAAAGCTTACGTACTCACCAATGAAGCGTTGAAGTATGCGATTAAACAAGAGTTTATCGCTACCAACCCTTGTGAGCGTGTTGAAGTCCCGCCCAAGAAGGTTTTTACGCAGACCAAAGAGATACGTTTCTTTGACGATGATGAAATCAAACGCTTCGTCAATACGGCACTGACTACACATTGGTTTAGGACTGAATACGATAATAGCTTGGCTATCGTGTCACTGATATACACAGGATTACGTGCAGGAGAGTTTGTGTCGCTCAGGTGGCGAGACATTAATTTCAAGGAAAAGTATATCAAGGTCAAGGCTAATGTAGCTATTGTCTACGACGAACAAGATAAGCGACAAGTTATTGAGCAAGTCGGTACTAAGACACGCAAAAGCAGAATTGTACACTTAACCAAAACTGCGGAGAAATATTTGTCAGAGTTGTACAAAATCAGAAGCCCGCTGAGTTCAGACTACGTGTATATCTGTAACGGCAAAAGAGACTTATCGACTCTATCTAACTCGTATGCCGCTATATGTAAGAGGGCGGGTATTGACGAACCACAGGGGTTGCATACGTTGAGGCACACCTTTGCCAGTTTAATGATCCGAAAGGGCGTGGATATAAAGATAATATCCGAAATGCTTGGACATTCTAGCGTATCGTTTACGTATAACACATACGTACACCTGCTAGAAGAAGAAAAGGCAAAGACAATTCAACAGCTTGATATTTGATTATAAACAACAAAAAAATAGGAGCCGTCACAATTAAGTGATAGCTCCTTATTTTTTACGGTTATCTGAGGTTTCTATGAAGATATTCTTGTAACCTATCAACCACAACGTACTTCTTATTACCAATCCTTACGACTGGTACTTCATCGTTGTTTATCAAGGCGTAAGCTGCGTTCTTACCAATCTTCAAGTAATCCTTTAGCTCCTTCGCGGTCATGAGATTACTCAGATTATAGTTTTTGTAATTGGTTGTCATATCAATCATCCTTTGCCACACGGAAACATTTCATTACAATGACCAAGATATCCACACTCAGGTACAAGAAACTCGGTAAACTCCGGGTTGGTCTTAGCAACTTCGTCACAAATCAATCGCATTACTTCTCTAGTCATAGGGTCTGCCTGATTGCATAACCTCTTATGCGCCATGAAGATAAGCTCCTGAGCATTTACATCCATAATGTGTACCACAGGGGAATCCTGCGGTGCCTTTGTTCTATCATAGTTGTCCTGCCTGTCATTACGCTGACTAGTCACATAATGCTCAACACCATACTTGTGCCTTACAAAGTGAACACTAGTATAATACGGTATCTCCATTCTAATCGTAAACATCAGTGTTCTAATAGGACTGTGGGCGCATTTGATGATATCATGCTTCCACTTGTCTGTAGGCTGATTGACTGCCTTCTTACCAACGGTATTAAGTGCAAGAGTCTTACACCTCAGCCAATCCTCTTCTGTAGGGTGTCTAAGTAATTCTACCTTTATCATATGTAATTCTCCTAATCATTATTCATCGTTTTCATCATAATACTTCTCTTCGCACTTCTCGCAAGTAAGATGTTCGATTCCTGTCTTGTCTTTGGTAGAGTAAATTCTATACGTTGGAAACCATTCGCCACACTCTTCGCACTGTTCAACCTCATAGTAGAAGTTACAACTACAGTAAGGACATTCCTTAAATTGCTGATACGCTGATACGTGTCCAAGACAAGTTTCATATCCGAAATCTTCTTCAACGAGAAGTGGGCGGTCAAAGATACCGCCACAATTCTCACACTTGTACATCATGTTAGTTCACACCTGTACTTCCAAAACCGCCACGATCAGTATCATTAAGCTTGGCAACCTCTTCAAATTCAATGACAGGCTGTCTCTCATTAATTCTGAACTGGCAAATTCTCTCGTTCTTATTAATGGTTACATCTCTGGTAGCGTACACAGGAAGTCGCCACATATCATTATCTCCCGAATAGGAGTTGTCAATTACTGCGAAACAATTTGTCTGAATAATACCGTAGTTCTTAAAGGTCGAACTGCGAGGAACTATGTTGGCTTCAAAGTTATCAGGAAGAATCATACCTACCCCAAGAGGAATAAGAGCAAACTCTCCCGCTTTCAGAGTTACAGTTTCGGAAGCTCTCAAATCAAACCAGTCGGATTTACCCTCGATGTTTCTAATCTTGTCAATCTCATTATCGAAATACTTAATCTTAATCTTCTCAAACTTAGTCATATGTAAATCTCCCTTTCTTACTTTCTGTAATCTATTAACCTAAACTGATCTGTTATTTTAGTGTCGGCAAGTTGCTTAACAATGTCGATATCATAACAATATTTAGTACAATCTGTTTCATCACGGTATTTAGACATTATCAGTATCGTATCACCCATAAAGTATCTTCTGCATACTTCTTCATCACTTTCTTCTGGTATCTCAACAATACTTAGGCTAAAATACAATGTCTTAACAGCTTCTTCCAAATGTTGCTGAGAGGATTCAAGCCAATCGTCTATACTGAGTACATCACGAACACCCTTATTATGTACAAACCAATGTTTGGGAAATACAAGTGTATCATACGTCAAACTATACTCTAAGCCATCAATATCACTTGTCTTGCCACAGCATGGACAATCAAACGTACATATGCCCAAGACGGTAGTTTTAAGCTCATCCTCAGTTACTCTTATTTTAGAATTACAATGTTCGCATTGTACATCAAATTGTCGAACGTTGTAAACATTTGGCGCGTGACCGTGATAATTATCCTGTAATACTTCCATATTTACTCCTTTACTCTATCCTTATCGCCAATACCATACAGTCCACATATCCGATTTATGTAGGCAACATTACTGTTCAACTTACCATTGGAGTTTTCTACGATAAACCCAACGTGTTTCATTACTTCGTCCCTATTAAACTCAACGGCATCATGTTCTATTCTATTGAGTGCAGCTTTCATCTTGTCAATCGGAGTTCTATCGTCTTTGCGGTCAATCATTCGGCAGAATCTTTCATATGCGGAAACATCTATGTAAAAAGACACCAGAGGTCTATCACCATGATAGTTCTTATGGAGATATTTAAGTCCAGTCAAGTCAACAACATAAAGAGAATACTGTTCATCTTCAAGCATTTCTTTAGTTACGGCATATCTGTTGCCGTCAGTTTCGGCGTAGGCTATGATATCTTCAAGCTTGTCAAATTCCTCATTAGTAATAAAGGTGTGACCTTTTTCATCAGGAGTTCGTGGCTCCCTTGTAGTATACGATGGAATGGCTTTCAGTCCGTACTTCTCTTCAAGTTCATTACAGATGGTAGTTTTACCAGACCCAGATGCCCCCAAAATGAGGGCGAGACAAGATTTTGTATTATCCTTCATTTTTTACATTCCTTTCAGTGTCAAAAGTGACTTACAAGCTTTAACAATTTCATCTACTAGATAATCGGCATCGTCCATATCAAAGCTGTTATCAAACGATATCCTGATTGTGCCATGTTCATATTCGGGTGGGAGATTAAAACTCTTAACCGTTTGGCTGACTTCAAGGCTTGCACTATGACAAGCGGAACCAGTTGATACGCAGATACCCTTTCCATCAAGAAGTATCATTAAGCTTTCACCTTCAATACCCTTTATGGCGATATTAATAATACTAGGCACTTGGTAGTAGTCAGAATCATCATTTCCAAGAAGCTTGAAGTCGCAGGGCATTGAAGCCCTCAACCGACTAAGAACATATAGTCTAGCCTGTTTTGCATTGCTGTTGTGTTCGGCGTTATAGTTGTACAGACTCGCTGCACTTCCTATCGCAACGATACCCGGAACATTTTCAGTGCCAGAACGAATCCCACGTTCCTGACCACCACCAATAATATCACCCTTAAAGTTCTTTGGGTCTTTTATGTACAGAACACCGATACCTTTGGGTGCATGGAACTTATGACCAGAGAACGAAGCAAAATCAATATCAAGGTCTTTAACGTCAATAGGAACCTTACCAAAAGCAGCGGTCATATCAGAGTGGCACAGCATATTATTCATGTGTGCCAATTGGGCGATTTTCTTAATTGGAAACTCCACACCTGTCTCGCTATTGACCATTTGCCATGATAGGACTTCAAGAATCATATCTTCATGGTGATACTTTTTTGTATGGTTCAGTATCCTTTTAAGTTCCTTTTCATCCTTAACCCGTGTTCCAGTCTGCATAGATGGATGTTCATATATCGAAGCTACAACGTGGTAATTTCTAGCGATTATGTTATTACTCTCAGTTGCACCCGATGTAAAGAATATCTGCTCAGGCTCGGCATTTATAGCTTCGGCAAACTGTATTCTGGCTTTCTGAATTGCCATTTTTACCAGTCTCGCCTTCATATACTGTGCGCTAGGATTATAAAATTCCTCGGTAAAATACGGCAACATCTCATTGAGGACTTCCCTTGTCACCGCTGTTGTAGCTGAATTATCAAGGTACAATTTTCTCACTTCTTACCACCTCCACTGTGACCAATGATTATCAATGCTACGTCAAGTAGTGCTAATATCGCGGAACCAACAATTATCATTACTGAGACTTTGGTTATAAAACTTGTTATAAAGACAACAATAAATAATATTATTCCAATCAATGTATCACTTCCGTTTCATCGTTTTTAGTTCGTTCTGATGATACCAAAGGTATTCGATAAAGGCGGGATAATTCATCATCACCTGATCGTATATGTCAATCTTCTTATGAACCCTCTCGTCATCGGGGCTTGTCCAGCTCACAAGAAGCACTTCCCATTCACACTTAGACCAGAAATAGTACATGAGTGAGTGTTTAATATCTTCTGCTATGTCATTCAAAACATCAGGATTGGGTTTGCTAATTTCATCCTCTGATAATTTGCGTTTACCCGTGTACCTTTCAAGTATTTTAATACATTCATCAGTAAACCAAGCATGATTAAATATATTGAACTTCTCTATCTTCTTTTTATTTACATCTTCGTAGTAAACATACCACTTCATAGTGTCACCCCCAAATATATTTCTCTAACTCCAAAGGGCTGTCTGACTTACGCTTAGTGTAGACTAGCTTATCGCCAGATACCTCATAGAGCTTGTACGTATCTTTGTGTTTATCTGTTGTGATGATGTGCGTTACTGATTTCTCTTCGTTGAGAGCCTGTAAGCATATAGTTTCATTTTTCGGTGCTATCATTCGCTTTCCTCGTTACTTCTGATTATCTCATCTAAAGTGCGTGGCGTATAGTTCATATAGGGTAACATACAGCCAACGTTATAGCATTTGTAGGGCAAGTCTCGCTTCTTCATCTGCTCCTTGTATTCATCAAAAGGTCTTGAATCTCTTGCTGTGTGTATGTGACCATAGAGATGAATGTAGCCATAGTCAGCATTATGCCAATGAGCTATAGGATAATGACAGAGAACAACGTGTCTGCCGTTATCTTTGATTTCGTCATAGTCCTTGACCCACTCGAAGTGCGAACGCATCTGATTATTCAGTCTATCATGATTGCCCTTGATAAGATATTTCTTACCATTCAACTTTGAAAGAATATCGGGAGCTTCATCGTTATCCCAGAAGAAGTCGCCTAAGATATACACATCATCAGTTGGTGTAACAATATTGTTCCAGTTAGTGATGATGGTTTCTTTCATATCATTCAGATCGAAGAAAGGGCGTTTATCAAAGGCAATAGCGTTTTTGTGACCTATATGTAGGTCGCTTATGTAGTATTTCATAACATACCCCTTATTATTCTGAGGCGGCAAACCCCTCGAATGAACCATCGTCGTAGAAGTCTATACAAACACCGCCAAAAGTAATCATTGAGTCAGGGTGTATCTCAATGTAATTGTTTCCTGTTGAGAATTTACATCCAATGTTTCTCAATACTCCACATAATTTTTTATAATCAGTCATTACTTTTATCTCACACTCCCATACATCTAAAATCTTATAACTCTCGGTAAACTCGTCGCAATCATATGTATCAATAATGTCATTCCAATCTTTATCAGATGTTTTTTGTATCGCCTGTGCCTTGCTTTCGGCTTCGACAAAGCCTTTGAGGATTTCATAACCGTGTGCGACTTCAAAACCATAAGTGTTCATAAATTATTCTCCTTTGTATCTGAATAATTTTTCGGTAGCTTTTGTCTTATTCCTCGCATTAACACTTCTACTAACTTCCTGCTCCCACACACATTCAAAGTCATCAGGAGCTTCAAGTTCGCTTATGTAAACAATCGCACCGCTCTTAGACCAGTCTCGCATTGTATTCCAAAATTCTTCGTAATTAAAATCATGCGAATTAGAGAACTGAGTTGTATTAGCATACGGTGGGTCGCAATAGATTAATGTGTTGTTTGTGGCATAATCAGCATATGTTCGATAATCAGAACACCTAAGCTCGATATCCTGTAAGAATGGTGCTTGTTTAATAAGATTGTCTTTACCTTCTCTATAATAATCTCGGTATCGTAAACCAGTTTTGGTTTTCTCATAACCGGGTTTCGCATAAGACCCGGCGAAATCTTTACCATTATAGCTGGCAAGAAAACCTATTGCTCCTAATTCCCACATTTCAAATTTAGTGTGATCCTTGTTTCGCCATGCGTTTCTTGCTTCGTTATAAAGCTCTCGTGGCACTTCTGGCGGAAGGCTGCCCCCCCCTACAACGTGCTTTAATAAAGCAATAAGATAAGGGTTCAGATCATTGGCTATTCTGTGTTCGCACTTGATTTTGTCTATGACATTGCAGCCGCCGCAAAAACAATCCACAAAGGTATCAATGCCATTATCGTCAATTTCTTTCTGCAAAATAGGAACTATGTATTTTGCAATTCTACTTTTACTTCCGAAGTATTTCAATTAATCAACCTCCGTTGCATTTGTCATAAACAACCCACATTTAGGACAATTCTTCATAGCATTATGATCCTTTACGTACTCCCCACAAGTGGCGCAATATAAATCGTTAGAATCAATGTCAATACACCACCAACTAAAATCTATACGTGCAAGGCGTAGATCGGATTGCTGTTTACCATTTTTTATATCAACCACTTCTTATTCTTCCTTTCACGCTTACGGTATTCCCTTTCGCTCATTAACTCTTGACACTGTTCTATACTTTTGTATTCAGGAGTCAAACACCATACTATTATAAACAAGGTATCAATAACCACTATCGGAATACACAATGATTCGTTTGCCGTTGCCATAACAGGTATTACAACAAGAGGTGTTGCAATCACAACAAGCACGAATAATATCAATATACCATATGTGTGTACCCAGTCACTAAACGCATATAACCTCGCAGCTTTAGAACGCTTAATATCTCTCATACCTCGCTCCAATCTAATGCTTGTCCGCAATGATTACAATACTTTATCGTGCTATTTTTAGTAGAGCTTATAATGTTATCACAACAAGGACAGCCGTATGTATAACCATAAAAATAAGGTGTTTTAGTTACCTTTTGAGGGATTTGTTTTCTGAGTGCATTAATCACAAAACTGTCTTTGAGCAATTTCTTTTCCATTTACGATACATTATCCTTTCATTCCATAATTGTATTGCCGTTGATTCGAGATCGAAACCAAAATAAGAATCTTCTGTATAACCACAATCCTTACATCTTACAACCGGATGAAGATTTCGCCCACCGACATAAACAATCCTGCCACTCCCGCCGCATTCGGGACAGGGATATATTTCACAGTTCACTTTTCTACTCCTTTTCTGCTCTTACTTCCGAGGTATTTAATTGAAATCACGCTCCTCAATTAACCCACATTTCTTATTCCACAATCTGATTGCTCCCAAAAGAGTGAAACGAGCCTCATCATAATTAGCCGCTATAAAACCACAGTCGTTACACTCTATAACGTAAGCATCTCTCAGATATAGATAGTGCGATTCACTTACGAATCTCGCTTTGCCCCTACCTTTGCATTTGGGACAAGGGTGTATTTTATAGAAGTTTATATAAGTCGCCTCCGATTACTTTTTATTCTCTATATCTGTTGTGTCATCGTAATAAAACGTTTCCACATTCTTCGTAAATGGACACTGATTATCAACTAACGCCTTACATCTATGCCCCAAAGAAGTACACACCGAAAAAGGACAATCAATCCAACAAGCTCCTTTTCCGGGTATCCAGTCAATTGGCACACTAAATCCGAACTCCACTCTTTGATCGTATACTTTTTGATGGAGCGTTCTCTTTATAAATGTTGTTTGTATTTTATTATCCGTTGATTTATAAATGTTTTTCATTGTATTTACCACCCTACCCACCACTACTAATCATTTATTCTTTTATACTATTTTTGACAACTGCGCTCAGAATCAATGCAACACAATACAACATTCCAATAACATAGAATACCGTCATATAAGAACCGCTGTGTCTATAAATAAACATTGAAAGTTGATTGCCTACAAGACCAGCGCAACCCCACGCAGAAAGAATTAAACCGTGAATTTTACTTATGTTCTTCATATCATAAATATCTGCAAGCAAAGGAGCTATACAGCTAAATCCAGCTCCGTAGCAAGCCGATATTATAATTAACGCAACCATTGAAAAATCATGGCAAACAATAGATGTAATAACAGTCATTATTGATATTCCAAAAATCAAATAGTAAATGTGTATTCTTTTCGTTAGCTTGTCCGATATCGCAGAGAATACTAATCTTCCGCAACCATTAAATACACCCATGATGCTAACAATCAATGCTATAAGTGTGGGTCTCACATTAAGTTCGGTAAGCATAGGACTTGCTATTGGAATAAGCGCAAGACCACAAGTTATGTTTAAGAAGAAAAATAACCACATAGCTACAAACTTCTTGTCCTTAAACATCGTGACCGCTTTAAAATCAGCATTTGATTGTGACTCGATCCAGTCTTTTGGCTTCTGTAATAAGAAGTGTCCTATCATCATAGGAATAAAATACAATCCCGCAAGAATTAAAGACGTTGTTGAGATTGATACTCTATTCAAAAGAAATGTAATTATTGGCGAAGCTACTGTTGAAGCAAAACCAAACGCACAAACTGAAATTCCTGTTGCAAGACCTTTATTATCTTTAAACCAAAGCATTAAAGTTTTGACTGGACTAAGATAACCTAAACCGAGTCCAATTCCCATTACTGCGCCGTATCCAATATATAAGAGTGTAAGAGACTTGACGTGTACCGCTAGTGCGGTGAGCGCAAGCCCACCACAAAAGCATACCGTACTTAACAAAGATGATCTGTGAATGTTTCTCTCTACAAAAGCTCCACCAAAAGCTGCGGACATTCCTAAGAAAAAAATCGCAAGGGAAAAGGCAAACTGTACAAGAGATTGAGATTTCCCAATATAATCTGAAATCGGTTTAGCAAATAAAGAAAAACTGTAAACTGAGCCTATACAAATGTGAAGAAGTATTGCTGGGATAGCAGCATTCTTCCACTTGTTTTGCTTTGTGTTATTCATTGGTATCACCCCCACAATACTATCTTTCTTGCCTGTAATGATTTTTTAACGTCTATAAGTCGCTGGTTAGAAGAACCTCGAAATGGTAACGTGATATCGCGGAGATCATCTCTGTAATCACCGTCAACGATTACATCACAAGATTCAATGATTTTATACCAATAAAAATCTTCATCGCAATTACAGTTCAGACCATTCAGTCCATAAAAATCACCATCAGAAAGAGTGTAGCCAGTGTACAACCAAACTATTTTATCGGGATATCGGGTTTTAATCATAGTAACTACATCATATATACCTTTGAGATTTTGGTTTGCCAAAGGTTCACCGCCTAAAATAGTTACTCTCTTAATAAACGGGCGATTGACGAGAGAGAAAAAAGACTCTCTCGCTTGTTTATCCCATTCATAACCACCATTGAAATCCCACGATTCAGGGTTAAAGCAATTGAAACAATGCCTATCACAACCTTGCACAAATAAAGATACACCAATATCCTTACCGTTACTAATATCAAGACTTCTTATACTTGCGTACCTCATACTCCACCTACCTTGCATTCATGATCGTCACAATGTACGTATCTCTCTTTTATTTCTTGTGTGCGACCTTGATTCCAGAAATTAGTTCCTATATCCTTTGTACCCTCGGTTTCCCGATACTTTAACACTGATTTAACAGTGGGAGTAGACTATACCATCAAACATTTAACTGCAAAATTATTATATTGGATATGTAAAATTACTTGTATATCGACCTAAACTATCACGAATAACATGATTTTGTTTCATGGTATATTCCGTGTTTTCTTTAGCGGTACTCCACTCTAAATTTTCAACCCTGTTATCATTTCTGACACAATTGATATGATTAACATACTTTTTATTTTCAGGATTAGGTAAAAAATATTGAGCTACCAATCTATGCACATACAAATCTGTTCGCTTATTTGTAGTATCATTTCTTGCACAAATACGAGCATATCCCTGTTTGGTTAATCTTGGTAAGATTTCATACATTTCAACAGTTTTATTTTTATTTCTATTTCCTTTCCCTAGGTTGCAATATGCTTTGCCATCATCTGAAATAAAATACCCTGTATACCCTTCTATTGCTTTTATCACTTATTACCACCTCTTTTACTATTTGATAAAATACAGTTAAAATTATTTGTCAATATTATAGTCGTTGAACCTCCATCTCCAATGAGATGTTTGGCTGCGTTTGATTGCCCAATCTTTAACGATTTTACCATACCGACTCCGTTACTAATCGCCGCATTATTATCACTAATAATGTTTGGTTGTTAAAGCTCTAAGGGGTTCCCCGCAATTTAATTGATTTAATGTGGACAGTATAGTTTATCCACAGGTACGTCTAGCGACATTCAATTTACTTGTATCACGATTGCCGCAATTAGGACACTCCCAAACTAATTTATTATCTTTATCAATAATCCGAATTTCACCATCGTAACCACAAACCTGACAATAATCTGATTTTGTATTCAGTTCTGCATACTGAATATTATTATATATAAATTGCAAGATACTGATAACACCCTCAATGTTGTTCTGCATATCGCAACATTCAATGTAACTTATTGCACCACCGGGGCTTAATCTCTGGAACTCACTTTCTACTGCAAGTTTAGTAAATGGATCAATCTCTTCAAAAACAGGTATGTGGTAGCTATTAGTTATGTAATCTCTATCTGTTATTCCTTCAACTACGCCAAATCGCTTCTGTAGCTTTTGGGCAAACTTATAAGTAGCGGATTCTATTGGAGTTCCGTACAGCGAATAGTCCATATTTTCAGCGGCTTTCCACTGTTGGCATTTGTCATTTAAACGAGCCATAACTTGTAAACCAAAACTCTTGCCATTACCGCCTGAATGACTTTCGCCAGTCATATATTTAACACACTCATAAAGTCCAGCATATCCAAGAGAAATGGTAGAATAGCCACCATACAGCAGCTTATCAATTTTCTCACCTTTAGCCAGTCTTGCAAGTGCGCCATCTTGCCACATGATAGGAGCTACGTCTGACAGAGTGCCTTTAAGTCTTTCATGCCTTACCCTTAATGCTCTGTGACAGAGTTCTGTTCTTTCTTCAAAGAGTTCCCAAAACTTATCTACATCTTTATTTGAGGACAAGGCTAAATCAACAAGATTAAGAGTTACCACACCCTGATTGAAACGACCATAGTATTTAGAATTACCATTTTCATCTACATAAGGAGTGAGAAAACTTCTACAGCCCATACACGGGTAACAATTGCCCTTTCCATTCTTGTCTATCTTGTATTCCTTCATCTTCTTTTCAGAGATATAATCAGGAACCATTCTCTTTGCTGTACATTTTGCGGCAAGTTCAGTTAAGTAATAGTATTTACTATCCTTGTGTATGTTATCTTCTTCAAGTACATAAAGTAACTTAGGAAATGCTTGTGTGATATAAACGCCAACTTCATTTTTAAGACCTACAATTCTCTGTCTCAAAAATTCTTCTATTAGCATTGCAAGTTCTGCCTTGTACTCCTCAGTTTCACTAAGATACATACAAACACTAAGGAATGGTGCTTGTCCATTAGTTGTGGACATAGAATTACATTGATAATTGAATGTCTGTACACCATCTTCAATTTCTTTTCTTAAATCCTCTTTGGCATATTTAACACAATCGTCAGCAGAAAAGCCACGATCTGTATATTTGGTAAGATATCTATTATAACTATCTCGCACAAATGGAGCAAGTGCTGTTAGCGATACTGTTGCACCACCATATTGACTGCTTGTTACTGCTGTAATAATCTGTGTAGC
>Ga0326514_10000016_pt1 | contig 112949 bp, 71 predicted proteins | sample 3_2548_0518_D_FD_203653 | JGI IMG/M metagenome (GOLD analysis project Ga0326514, IMG submission 203653) | Bovine rumen microbial communities from UC Davis, California, United States - 3_2548_0518 | ecosystem: Host-associated > Mammals > Digestive system > Stomach > Rumen | place: USA... | reverse complement strand
GCCGGAGGAGGTGGCGTAGGTCTCGGTGACAGCGCCAGAGACCTCTTTCTTGGTGTACTTGCCGAGACCCGAACCGGCGCCGTAGACGTTGCCGCGGGCCACCCAGTGGGCATCGTCGGTCATGTCGTTACCGGCGCGGATGTCGGCCTCAGAGGGCACGCCGACGAGGGCCTTGGCAGCACCGGGGTTGGTGTAGGTGACGCCTATCTCGCCGCGGTAGACTTTGACGTCGGTCGCGACGCGAACGTGGCCGTCCTGGCCGCCGCCGTAGACGGAGCCGAAGAGGCGCGGGCCAGCAGCGTCGACTGCCGAGGTGGAGTCGCCGATGACGACGTGGGCGTGGTTGACATAGCCCGAGAAGAAGGCCGGGGCATAGGCGTGACGGGGCGAGAGCGTGGGGCTGACGCTAGGCGCCGCCTCACCGCGGCAGCCGCCGAAGACGTTGCCGAGGGGCAGGTCGTCCTTGAAGCTGTCCTTGGGTTTGGAGGGATTGAGGATACCCACGATACCGCCGGTGACGGTGATGTAGGTGTGTCCGGTGTGTAAGAGGGAGTCGCGGAGGTAGAGGTTGTCGCTGGTCCAGCGCTCGCCGTAGTCTGCCTCACGGTAGTCGCCGGGGCCGCCGGCATAGTTGCCGACGCCCACGGAGGCCATGTTGCCGCCGCCGTAGATGTTGCGGATGACGCGGCCGCCGGTCATGGTGACCTTGGTGTTGTGGTAGACACGTCCAGCCGTGAGTGAGTAGATATAGGCCGTGGAGTCGTCGTCCTTGTGCCAGTATTGGCCTTGGCTGACGTCGCCGTCGGTGATATGGCGGAGGGTGGTCTGGTAGGTACCCTTACCCTTGCCGCCGCCGTAGATGGAGTGACCCACGATACCAGACTTGAGAGTGACGTTGGTGCCGCGGATAACATGTCCGTTCTCGGCGCCGCCGTAGACGGAACCGGCGATGAGGGGAGCGGAGAAGTGGTTATCCTTGGGGTTGACGCCCAGGAGACCTGTTTCGCTGCTGCCGTAGTAGGTATCGTCGGTGTAGGTGGGGTTATATCTATTGTCAACGGAGTAGCCATTAATGTTAATAATGACGATGGTGGTGTCGACGTTGGCGAAGGGTGCCATGTCGGCGGGGGCGCCTGCTTCGCCGCGCGAGGCGCCGAAGATGTCGCCGTTGTCCTTGCCGGAGTAGCCGATGCGGGCGTTGCCCGAGACATTGATGGTAGCCTTGCCGGTACCCGGGCGATAGTGGAACTCGACGGGCCAGGAGAGAGCGAAGTGGGTATTGGGGTCGGTGTGGTAAGTGTAGGCACCTTGCCTGCGGCCGATGTTGGCAATAGAGCCACCGCCGTAGATGGCGCGTTCGACATAGCCGCCGGTCATAGTGACGTAGGTGTTGCCATAGACGACGCCAGCACGGGGGTTGTATTTCTCCTTGTTGCCGTCGTTGACATCGACATACTTGTCGGTACCGCAGCCGCCGCCGTAGACGTTGCCGCAGAAGGAGAGGTAGTCGAGGGTGGCATCCAGCTCGGCCTGGAGGGTTGCTTTCACAGCCTCATCATTCTCTTTCTCGATGAGGTCCTCGAGTTTCTTGGCGCGGTTGTAGGTCTTAGCACCCACGATGCTCTCGGTGTTCGATTCTCCTCTGTCGCCGTGGTTGCCTATGGAGCCGCTGTAGATGTTGACAGTAGCGTCGCCGTAGCTGTGGCCGTTCTCGCCGCCGCCGTAGACGGAGCCGTTGATGAGCGGGTTGGGGTTGACGGAGTCGGTAGTGGCGTTGGAGGTGCCGATGGTGACGATGGTTGCGTTGGTGTAGGCGATGGAGTCGTAGATGGAGCCCGGAGCGCCAATCTCGCCTCGCGAAGCGCCGAAGACCATGCCGTTGTTGCGGCCCGAGGTGCCGATGGTGCCACCGGTGACAGTGACGTGGCAGTTGCCTGAAGACACGTCGCTGCCGGCGTGATGGGTCGGGCAGCTGAACACACTGGAGAGGGAGGCGGTGAGGGGGAAGACATCACCCTTTTCAAGGATGAAAGAGCCGCTGGTATAGTCGTTGGAAGCAATCCAATAGTCGCCGACAGAGGCATTGGCGCCGCCGCCGTAGACATGGTGGAGAATCTGCACATCGGAGGCCGAAGCCGCGTTGATAAGGACGTTGGTATTGCCGTAGACGAGACCCGAACGCGTAGAGAGGGAGTCGGTGACGGCAAGGGAGTCGGCGAAGCTCGCAGCCGCTGCCTGGTGTGCGTGGACAGCGGTGCGGTTGTGGCGCTTGTAGGGGAGATTAGTGTGGTCGGTACCACTGGCCCTTTGGGCGTTGGTGATGTAATAGCCGTCGCGGGTGAGGTAGGCTTCGTAGCGATCCTCACCGCAGCCGCCGCCGAAGACATTGCCCTCGAGGGAGCCGTAGTTCTGGTCGCCAGCGGTACCTATCTTACCCTTGGTGATGCGGACGTCGGTGGAGTTGTTGACGTGGCCGTTGTAGCCGCCGCCGTAGACGTTGCCGGTGATGTAGTTGGTGGACGAAGGAGCATCGGTGTAGTTAATTCGGACGACAGCGTTGGTGACATAGGTGGCGGAGTCCCAGCAGTTGCCGTACATAATGCCGACACCTGCACGACCGCGGCCAGCGCCGTAGACACTGCCGTAGAGGTTCTTGGAGGAGTCGGTGGCATCGACGACTGTGCCGATGAGGCCACCGGTGACATCGACCCAGGAACGGCCTTCAGGGCTGGTGAGGGTGGGGGTGTTCACGTAGCCCACGCCAGTCTGATGACCGACGGAGGCCAGGGAGCCGCCGCCGAAGACGTTGTGGTGGACGTGGCCGCCGGAGATGACGACGTGGGTGGCATTCTTGACCCATCCCGTGGTGAGGTTGGGCAGGTTGTCCTGGTCGAGGTCGACGCCGCGGCCGCCGCCGTAGACGTTGCCCACGTAGTCGTTGACCCATCGGTCGACGCCCTTGCGCTTGCCGTTACCCACCTGGCAGGAGCCGGTGATGGTGACAAGTGTGGAGTCGAGGACACGGCCGTTCTCGCCGCCGCCGAAGACGCATCCGCGCACCTGGGCGTTGCCGTCCACGGTGACGTTGGTGATGTTGACGAAGGCCATGGTGTTGTAGTAGCCGTCGCTCCTTGCCACACCACGCGAGCCACCGAAGACACGGCCGTTGTTGCGGCCATTGGTGCCGATGCGGGCGTTGCCGGAGATGTTGACGAAGGTCTTACCAGTACCTGTGACAGCTACCATATTAGCAATTTCGGGACCATTGGTGTAGTCGCCCACAGAGGCCATGGAGCCGCCGCCGAAGACGGAGTGGTAGACGATGCCGCCGGAGACTTCGACCTTGGCGTTGCCGAAGACACGGCCAGCATAGCGGCTGATGCCGTGGTCGACATGCTCTGCATCGATGTTATGGTCGACACCACGACCGCCGGCATAGACGTTGCCGAGGAAGGTGTGGTGACCTGTGGTCATACGGCCCCAGTGGTCGGTGAGGGTATCGGCCGCAGTGATGCCGGAGTAGTAGTTGACGCCGTTGACGGTAGCGTCGACCGTGGCAGGCACGGGTTCACTCAAGGCGGTGTAGGTCTCGGCCGTCTTGCCGCCGATGACGCCGTTGGTCATCACGACGTGGGAGTTCTGGGAGACGTGGCCGTTGGCACCGCCGCCGAAGACGGCACCGCGGATGTCGGCCACACGGTAGACGGAGTCGGCATAGGTGTAATTTTCCGGGTCAGCCAAGGGGTTGGAGGGGAGGATGCACTTGATGGTGGTGTCGCCTATAAAGACGAGGGTGTTGTGGGCGTAGGCCATGTGGTAGTATTCGTCGTCGTTTCCGGTACCCGCCATACCGCGGCCGGAGCCGAAGACGGAGCCTTCGTTGTGGCCTGTGTTACCGATGCGGCCGCCGAGGATGCGGACATGGGCGAGGCCGGTGCCAGTGACGGGGTCGCCCTTCTTATAGGCGCGGGTAGTGGCAGCAGTGGCAGAGTTCATGTCGTCGTCGAAGGAGTAGGTGCCGGTGATGGGGTTGCCCATGATGTCGTGGGCGCCACCCTCGATGTCGTGGATGGTGTCGCCGACGGAGGCCAGGGAGCCGCCACCGAAGACGTCGTGGTGGATGACGCCGCCGGTGACCTCGACATAGGTGTTGCCGAAGACACGGCCGGCGGTGAGGCTGTGGGTGTGGTTCACAATATCGGACTCGTCGATACCGCGGCCACCGCCATAGACATTGCCGGTGTAGATGTTGGCACCCTCACCCTCGGAGGTCTCGGCCTGCTCGGCAGCGGTGAGGTCGGTGCCTATCTCGCCGTCCTTAATCTTGACGGAGGTGTTTTCCCAGACGTGGCCGTTCTCGGCGCCACCGAAGACGGAGCCATAGACGCGGGCCGTGCCGCCGATGGTGACATCGGTGTTGCTCACATAGTTATAATAGGCATAGGAATAGGTGTACCTGTGGCCGCCGGTCTCGTCGACATAGGTGCCGGCGTAGCCGTAGCCCGCGCCGTAGACATTGCCGACAGCATGGTCGTCGGTGGCATGGTCGTTGGCGTCGGCACCGATGTAGCCACCGGTGATGGTGACATGGGTGTTGCCTTCGGTCATGGTGTAGCCCTTAGAGAGATCGTTCTTGTCGACCGGTCCAAAGGTACCCACGGAGGCCAACTCGCCGCCGCCGTAGACGTTCTTCTTCACACGGCCGCCGGTGATGTTGACATAGACGTCGACGTTGACATTGGCCGCGATGGAGTCGCCGGTGTAGCCCTTGCCGGCACCGTAGATATTGCCCGCGATGACGCTGTTGGCGTTCTGCATGTTGACATGTGTGGTGCCGTGGACTTCGGCCAGCTCGCCGCCGCCGTAGACGTTGCCGGTGCCCTCCACGAGGTTGCCCTCTGAGAGGGTGCCGGAGATTATGGCTTTGTGCTGATTATTATCGTCGCCGATATTGACCTGCGGGTTGGAGACGCAACGGCCCAAGGCCGCAGCATCGCGCGAGCTTTCGCCTTCATGCTCGCCCGAGGGGACAACGGTGCTCTTGTCACCCTTGCCACCGCCAAAGACGTTGCCGGTGATGCCGTTGGGGATGTGCTTGACGTTGACGATGGGCGAGATAGGATAGACTCCTTCGGAGATGGCCGTAGGCGTATAGGTGGCCAAGTTGGAGCCGCCATAGAGGTTGGTGATGTGGAGGGGGCACTCGACGTTCTCGGCGTCGAGGACGTTGACGGTGATGACACCGCCGATGTTACCGTTGGCATTGTTGCCACCGAAAGCGTTGGCGATGGTGCCGCCGTAGAGGTTGAGGGTGACGTCGCCGGAGATGTCGGAGGCTACAGCCTCATTGACATTGGTCGCCGGGTCATCGACCCTACCGCGTGAGCCGCCATAGACATAGCCGTAGGTGCCACCGAGGATGTTCAGGATGACATTGCCGGTGATGGTGGCGAGGTTGGCGCCGCCATAGATTTCGTCGAAGTGGTAGTCGCCGCATGCGATGGTTATCTCGCCGCCGGAACCGGGGGCGTGGTTACCGCCGCCGAAGATGACGCCGATGATGTTGGCGCAGGATTGGCCTGCGTCGGCGCGGTCGTTGTCGAGGTTGAGGGCAACGGTGCCGATATCACCGTTGGTGTTGGAGCCGCCGAAGACACTGTCGATAAGGCCGCCGTGGATGTCGGTGCGGGCGGTGCCGCTGACATCGGCTGCCGACGACTCTCCGTTACCGCCGCCGAAGAGGCGATGGATACGGCCACCGTCGACGATGACGTGGTTGTTCTTGGTGTTGGCCGCGTTGCCGCCGCCATAGAGGTCTCGGATAGTGTTCTCCTCGCAGTAGTGGACATAGACATTGGTGGTGCCGTTGTCGGCCTGAGGCGTGTGGGCCGCGAGGTTGCCGCCGCCGTAGACCGCCTGAAGGGCGTAAGTCTGGGTGAGGGCGTTGGTGGCCAGATCCGTGTTGGTGGCGATGCCGGTGGGATACTTGTTGGTGGCCGGTGTTACGCCGTGGGCCGTACGATAGATATGTACATTGGTATTACCGTAGGGCGTACCGGAGACGTTGTTGGCGCCGAAGACCATGCCGGTGCCGTCGAAGGTGGCGCCGGTGCCAGTGGGGCCTGCCTCGCCGATGTTGACGGTGGTGGTGCCGCGATTGCCGGGAAGTTCGTAGCCGATGGAGGCCATCTCGCCGCCGCCGAAGACCTCGCCGCGGAGGGTACCGCCGGTGACGTTGACGAGAGTGTTTCCGTAGACGCGGCCAGCAAGGACCTTAGGCGTGGCTTGAGCCTGAGCACGCTTACCGGCAGCATAGTCGGTGGTGACAGCGGTCACAGAGTCGTTGTTGCTCAGTGTTTCGTCGAGGCTGCCATAGCCACCGCCGTAGACGGAACCGAAGTAGTAGCCACCGCTACCGATGGTGCCGACGGCAGTACCGATGGTACCGCCGGTGATATTGACGGTGGAGTTGAGCGAGAGGGAGCCCATCTCGCCGCCGCCATAGACGGAGCTCTTGATGGTGCCGCCGGAGATGTTGATGGTGGTCTGCTTGGCACGTCCGAGGGAAGGCCAGCGGGGGTTGTGGGTGCTGCCGTCCATGGCAACGATACGTCCCATGGAGCCACCGTAGACGTTGCCGCCCTTGGTGTGGCGCAGACGGTTCACATAGGTACCCGAGGTGAAGAACTCGGTCTTGGGGATATTGGCCTTGGCCGATGTAACCGTCTCGTTGGTGGCATCGGGGGCGATATAGACATACTCGTCGTTGTTGCCGATGGTGCCGCCGGAGATATTGACGGTGATGTAGCCGTGGGTGATACCGCCTTCGTTGGGTCGGAGATTACCATAGTTGGGGTCGGTGGTAGGCACGAGGTAGGTACCCACGGAGGCCAGACGGCCGCCGCCGTAGATGGAGCCGAGCATGGTGCCGCCGAGGATGTTGACCTCGATGTTGCCGCCCACGACACCTGCCGTGAGGGCCTCGCCGGAGAATCCGCGGCCGCCGCCGAAGACGTTGCCGTCGACGTAGGAGGTGCCGAGGGTGCCAATCTTGGTGGCGTCGCCGGCAATAGCATCAGAGTTGCTCTTAGTGGTGCCGTCGACCTCATTGCCTCTGACGGTCATCGTCACGTTGCCGAGGACGTGGCCGTCCTCGCCGCCGCCGAAGATGGAACCGTAGATCCAGCCGCCGGAGACGGTGACCTCGGCGCTGCCCACGTTGGTCCATTCGTTGAAGAAGATACGCTGGTCGCCCTTACCGCCGCCGAAGAGGTAGCAGGTGACGGGGTGGGCTGCAATCTGGTCGAGGGTGCGGGGCACACCGAGGGTGCCGCCGGTCATGATGACCTCGCTCTTACCCAAGACGTCGGTAACCTCGTTGCCGCCATAGGCGGAGGTGAGGATATGACCGCCCTTAATTTCGACGAGGGTATTGCCTTCGACACAGCCGGAAGTGCGAATCCAGATGGCGGAGTCAAGGGTGGGATGTTTCACCGACTTGCCAAGGTAGGGGAAGTAGCCGGAGCCGCCTCCGAAGACCTGGCCGTAGAAGGTGTGACCGTCAGTGCCAGTGGTGTGGCCGCCATCGGCCGAGACACCTTCGGCATAGTAGCCATTGGTGGCAAACTTATCGTAGGGTGCCCAGGGAGACTGGTAGGGCCAGGCGTTGCACTCGAAGAGCGAGGAGGAGAGCCACTCTTCTGAGGTATAGAGTCTGTCGAGGTCTCTCTGTTCATCAGTCTTGGTGTTGTCGGGGTCCCATCCTGCGCCAATCTGGCAGTTCTCCTGGATGGTGACATGGGTGTTGTTGCGCACATGGCCTGCCTCGGCGCCGCCGAAGACGCAGCCCTTCACCAGGGCTGTGCCGCCGATGGTGACGTCGGTGTTATAGACGTAGTTGAGTTTCGGTATCAGAGTCTTGACGATGGTGTCGGCCACGAGGCCCTTGCCGCCGCCGAAGACGTGGCCCTTGTCGGTAGGCATCTTCAGCACCCGCGGACCCACCTTGCCGGCGGTGACCACGACGGTGGTGAGGCCGGTATTGGCGGTGTTGAGGGTGGTGGGCTTGTTGTTGACGTCGCGGATGAAGTCGCCCACGGTAGCCAGTGCGCCGCCGCCATAGATGTTGCCGTAGACGCGGAAATCCTTACCGCTAGCCACGTCGGGGCTCATCACCACCTTGGGGTTGGTGGTGGTGATGGCACCGGCCATAAGGTCGTCATCGGCGCCATAGCCGCCGCCGAAGACGTCATTTTCCACGCTGCCGTTGATCAGGTTGACGACGGGTGAGAAGTTGGGGTGCTTGGCCTCTGCTGCCGTGGGGGCGTAGATGGCCAGGTTGCCGCCACCATAGACATTGGTGACATGCATTCCGCAGGTACTTGCCTGCTGATCGATGTTCACCGTGACGGTGCCGAGGATGTTGCCGGAGGTGTTGTTGCCGCCGAAGACATTGCCGATGGTGCCGCCGTAGATATTGGTCAGGGTGTTGCCGGAGACCATGACGAAGTCGGAAGCCAGGGGGACGCCGCTGGCGTTGACGCCATTGCCGCCGCCATAGACGGTGCCGATATGGTTACCGCCATAGACCTTGACGTCGGTGGCTGCCACACTGGCGCCATTGCCGCCGCCATAGACCGTGCCGATGCTGATGTCGCCGCTGGCGGGACAGTGGATCTCCACGGAGGGAGTACCCGTGTAAGAGGCCTGGTTGCCGCCGCCGAAGACGGAGCCAACGGCATAGCCGGAGAGCGGATGGTTGTCGGTGCCGTAGACGTCGACAGCCACGGTGCTCTGCGGGATACCATAGATATTATTACATCCGTAGACGCCACCATTGACGGTGCCGCCATTGACGGTGACCTGGATGGGGCTCCACACACGCGCGGCAATGTTCTGACCCGCGTTGCCCAGACCGCCGCCATAAAGGTTACCCTTGATGGTGCCTTTATTTAATGTTACATTAGTATGATTATCGGTGTTGGCCACCGGGGTAGTAAGCGATTTTCCGTTGACATTCGACAGAGCGCCGCCGCCATAGACGTCGCCATGGATGTTGGGACCTGTGGAGTTGTCGCCAATGGTGACATCGACACTTCCTGTCACCAGGGCGCGGTCGCCGCCGCCATAGACGTCGCCATCGACATAAGTGTTGTCCTCAAGGATAGTGACCGTGGTTTTGCCGTTGACCGCCGCTTCTTCGCCACCGCCATAGACGTTGCCACGAACGATAGCCTTGTCAGTGTTGGCACTGCTGCCGATGGTCACGATGGGGTTGGCCGTGACGGTAGCGCCAGCACCCTTACCACCACCGAAGACATTGCCGGCGGTGTTATCTTTCTTCGAGACGGTGCCACGGAGAAGTCTGATTTCGGGAGTGTTGAGATAGTAGGTGGGATTGATAGACACCTCGTTGGAGACGCCGACAGTGTATGTCTGGGTGCCCTGCGTGGGTGTGTAGGCAGCCTCGTTGCCGCCACCATAGATATTATGTACAACCAGTTTACAGTCGTTATTGTTGGAGTTGGAGTCGACGATAATGGTGACCTTGCCCTCGACAGAGCCATTGAAGTCGCATCCGCCGAAGACATTCTCGATGGTACCGCCATGGAGATAGATGGTGACGTTGCCACCGAAGCCGACGGAGTCTTGATGACCCGTGGGGTAGTGGGTGGCGTCGAAACGCTTGACGTTAGCGGCGACGCCTGCGAGGCCCTTACCGCCACCGAACACATTGCCTATGGTGCCACCGTTGATGATCAGGGTAAGGTCGCCATAGAAGTTAGCCGCCTTGCTGGCCGCATAGACATTACGGTAGGTACCGCCTGGGCAGCCGAGGGTGATAGTCTTACTTCCAATATGCTCAACGGCGGTTTCACCACCAGTATACTCATTGATGATGGTACTACCGCACATATTAACGGGTTGTTCAGTATAACTGGTAGTTCCACTAATGTTACCATTCCTGTTACTTCCTCGCACGAAGCCATTCATCTTGCCTCCAGTGAGAGCCGTTAAATTGCCCCTGATATGGGCGGCGTAGCTGACACCACGTTCGCCATTACCACCGCACCAAACGGTGTCATAACGACCGCCGTCGATGGTGAGGGTGACATGTTGCACCTCCGCAGCGTTGCCGCCGCCGAAGACACGACGCACAGTGTTTTCGCAGCCGTGGATATAGGTAGTGACACTCTTGCCCGACTCCGTCATATTGGCTTCGTTACCGCCGCCGAAGACCTGGTCGATGGCCCATTTGGCACCGGCAGCTCTATTATTGGTATCCGCCACATCGGTACCGGCAGGATGTGCCGTCTGCCAGATGTTTACGGTGACATTGTCCATGGGCATGCCGTTGATGTTGTTGCCACCGAAGACGCAACCACCCATCGTTTTGTTGTTGACAGTGTAGGTGCTGAGGGTCGCGTTGCCGGCGAGGTTCTCAGCGTGGAGAGTTGAGCCGTTAACGGTACCGGAGCCGATATTGACCGTCACCACGCCTTTGACCAAAGCCGCAATATCAGCATGGCCGACGCCAATGGAGGCTTTGTCGCCGAGGCCGCCGCCGTAGACGTCGCCCACGATGGTACCGTCCGTGACATTGACGATGGTGGTGTTGTCAGCGTTGGTATTGACATTACCCTTGGCCGAGCCGCCATAGAGGTCGCCATAGAGGGTGCCGCCTTCGTAGGCGACAGTGACATTGCCAGAGACTTCGGTGCCGGCACCGAAGCCGCCGCCGAAGACGCCGTCGGCACGGGTGCCGGAGGCGCCGATGGTACCGCTGGAGATGGTGACCAGGCTGGCACCGGAGACGGTACCCTTGGTGTTACAACCGCCATAGACACCCTTGTTGACGGTGCCACCGGAGAGGGTGACATTGGTGCCGCTGACATTGGCCGCGACATCCTTGGTGTTATCTTGTGCATTGATATAGCCGTTACCGCCGCCGAAGATGGTATCGACGGTACCGCCGCTCACCGTCACGGCAGGCGTGACGCTGGCAGATGCCAAGTTACCACCGCCATAGACACCCCGGATGGTGCCGCCGGTGACATTCACCGCGACAGTGCCGGAGGGAGCGCCATTGAGGTTGTTGCAACCGAAGACATCGTGTGTGACCGTGCCGCCGTTGACCGTCACCGTCACATTGCCGGTGATGTTGGCAACGACATTATCTGTGGCGCCGTTGAAACCGCTTCGGCGTCCACGGGCTCCGCCGAAGAGACTCTCCGTGACGGTGCCTCCGTTGAGGGTGACGCTGGTGTTGCCGCTGACATTGGACAAGGCGCCGCCGCCGTAGACGTCGTGGTTGACGGTACCATTGTTGATGGTCACGGAGGTGCTGCCCGTGACATTGGCTTGGTCGCCGCCGCCAGCCAGCCAGTTGACCCGGCTATGGGCGTTCTTCATGATGACCACGGGGTTACCCGTGACGGGAGCCAAGGAACCGCCGCCGAAGACCATACCCTCGTTGGTGGCGTCGGAGACTTTCAGTCGGGCATAGTGGTCGGGGTCATCGTCGCCGATGGTGACCATGGGGCTGGAGGTAACCACGGCAGTAGCACCCAAGCCACCGCCGAAGACGTTGCCTCTGATGAAGTTATCTGGGGAGTTCAGGTGCTTGATATTCACCAGGGGCGAGTTGGCCGGGGAGCTAGTGGGTGTGTATTCTGCCTGGTTGCCGCCGCCGTAGACGTTGGTGAGGTCGAGGGCGCAGGTGCCGCTCTCCTCGACGTTGACGGTGATGGTGCCGCCGACATTACCCTTGGCGTCGCTGCCGCCAAAGGCGCTGCCGATGGTGCCGCCATAGATATTAAGGGTTACGTCGCCGCTAATGGAGGCGTCGACCGGAGCCACATAGCCTAGGTCACCCTGGGAGCCTACCTGTCGCACGCCCTTGGAGCCGCCGTAGACTTCGGTGAAGGTGCCGCCATAGACGTTGAGGGTGGTACTGCCGGTGATGGTGGCCATGTTGCAGCCGCCATAAATCTTGTCGATGGAAGCCACACCGCACTGGATGTCGGTCTCCAAGTTGCCAACGATGGCGGCGCGGTTGGAGCCGGCGAAGAAAACGTTGATAGCCTCGGTGCAGGAGCTGGTGTGGGTGAGGGTGGTATTGAGGGGTCCGTTGATGGAGCCGAGGATATTGGAGCCGCCGAAGAGCGAGTCAATGGTGCCGCCGTTGACGGTGAGGCCGGTACCGCCGGCACCGATGTCGGCTGCCGCCACCTCGCCGTTACCGCCGCCGAAGACGCGGGCAAAGCGTCCGCCGTCGACCACGGTGACCACGCCATGGGCCGCGGCGGCGTCGCCGCCACCGAAGAGGTCTTCGATGGTGTTGTAGCATCCGTAGACATGGACGGTGGCGCGCTTGGCGGAGGTCACCAAGCCGTTTTCAGGTGCATAGTTGGCCTCATGGCCGCCGCCAAAGACATTGGCCAGGGCATAGCCTGCATCCTCAAAGCGGTCCACATCCGTGGTGTGCGCCGTTGCGTAGATATTCACATTGGCGTTGCCGTGAGGCGTACCGGCGATATTGTTGGCGCCGTAGACATTGCCGAGGATTGTGGCGTTGCCACTGAGGTCGCCATTGTTCTTGTCGATAGCGCCGATGTTGACGGTGGTATTACCGTTGTCGCCCGGGGTCTCGTAGCCCACGGAGGCCATCTCGCCGCCGCCGTAGACATCGCCACGGACGGTGCCGGCGGTGATGTCGATCTGGGTGCTGCCATAGACACGGCCTGCCAGGATATTGGCCGTCCAACCCAGCTCGGCGTCGCTACGCGCCTGGGTGGAGTCGTTGGCTGTGGCGGTTGTATTGTCACTGCCGTAGCCGCCGCCGTAGACGGAACCGAAATAGTAGCCACCGCTACCGATGGTGCCGACGGCAGTACCGATGGTGCCGCCGGTGATGCTAATGGCGGTATTGTTGGCCACCGAGCCCATCTCGCCGCCACCATATACATTACTCTTGATGGTGCCGCCGCTGATGTTCAGCGTGGTCGATTTGGCACGGCCCATGGTAGGCCACAGGTAGTTGATGGTGCTGCCGTCCAGGGCCACGATACGTCCCATGGAGCCGGCAAAGACGTTGCCGCCCTTGGTGTGGCGCAGACGGTTCACATAGGTACCCGAGGTAAAGAACTCGGTCTTGGGGATATTGGCCTTGGCCGATGTAACCGTCTCGTTGGTAGCATCAGGTGCGATATAGACATACTCGGCATCGTTGCCGATGGTGCCGCCGGAGATGTTGACGGTGATATTACCGTGTTCGGCTCCGGGCTGCATCTTGCCGTAGTTGGGGTTGTCGGTATTGGTGCCAGGGACCTTGGGAGGCACGAGGTAGGTGCCCACAGAGGCCAGACGGCCGCCGCCGTAGATGGAGCCGAGCATGGTACCGCCGGAGATGGTGACGTTGATATTACCCGCCACGACACCTGCCGTGAGGGCTTCGCCGGAGAAGCCGCGGCCGCCGCCGAAGACGTTGCCGTCGACGTAGGAGGTGCCGAGGGTGCCAATCTTGGCGTCGTCGGAGACGGTGACTGTCACGTTGCCGGTGACATGGCCGTCCTCGCCGCCGCCGAAGATGGAACCGTAGATCCAGCCGCCGGTGACGTTCACCGTGACGTCGGAAACATTGGTCCAGGTGTTGAAGAGGGTACGCTGGTCGCCCTTACCGGCACCGAAGAGGTAGCAGGTGACGGGGTGGCCGTCGATTTGTGCAAGGGTACGAGGCACACCCAAGGTGCCGCCGCTGAAGTTCACGGTGCAGTTGCCCTTCACGTCGGTCTGCTCGTTGCCGCCGTAGAGGCTGGTGAGGATATGGCCGCCGGTGACGTCGACAAGGGTGTTGCCGTAGACGACACCTGCCGACTCGAGCCATTTGCCCGGGGCGTAGGGGAAGTAACCCGAGCCGCCGCCGAAGACATTGCCATAGAAGGTGTGGCCGTCGGAGCCCACGCGGCGACCGCCCACGGTGCTGCTACCGTCGGGGTACTCCGTCTCATGACCTAACTCAGTGCTGGCATACATATCGTAGGGAGCCCACGGCGAGGCGTAGGTCCAGCTGTTGCACTCGTGGAGACTGGTGGTTTGGGAGTAGTCCCACTCGGTGGAGTTGTAGGCACGGTTGAGGTCGCGCTGGGCATCGGTCTTGTCGCCCGTGAGGTCCCAGCCGCAACCTATCTGGCCACCCTGAATGATGACGTGGGTGTTTCTGAGCACGTGGCCGTTCTGGCTACCACCATAGACGGAACCCTTGATAAGGGGACCGCTGGAGTGGTCGGCCTTGCCGATGATGACCTCGGTATTGTTGACATAGTTGAGGAGAGGGATATTGGCATTGGTGGCGGGGTCGCCTGCAATGCCCTTACCTGCGCCGAACACCATACCGCTGTCCATGGGCATCTTGAGGACACGGGGGCCTACCCTACCGGCGGCAATCTCGACGGTGGTCTTGCCGGTGTTGGCGTTGCAAATGAGGTTGCCCTCAAGATCGGTGCTATACACACCCACACGGCCCATCTCGCCGCCGCCGTAGATATTACCTTTGACCCAGAATTTCTTATCGGTAGCCGCATCGACATCCGTCCACGGTATCGTTTCTACCACCGGATTAGTAGTATGATTCGTAGTCCAAGTCGAGACGTCGATTTTCTGGTCGACACCCATCAGAATCTTGGGGTTGGAGGTGACAAGACCTGCGTTGATTGCATAGATACGGTTGGAGGGGTCGTCTTCCGAGGTGCCACGGCCGCCGCCGAAGACGTCGTGGTTCACATGGCCTTTCACCAAGCTGATGATAGGCGTGGTGGCGGTGGAGTCGATTGGACGGTAGGCGGACAAGTTGCAGCCGCCATAGACATAGTCGACATCCAGCGCGCATCTTTCATGTTCCGGTGCGGTGGAGTCGATGATGATGATGATATTACCTTCCACATTACCGTTCTGGTCGCAGCCACCGAAGACTCTACCTATCTTACCTCCCTTCAGAATCACCGTGATATTGCCACCGGTGCCTTGCAGATGTGGATTGGCCCTTATAAAGTCAAGGTCGGCCTGTGAGAACCTAGGATGGTCTGATGCGAGGTCGGCTTCCACCTGTGCTTCTGTGGGGTATTTTCTGATGTTGGCCGCGTAGTCGCCGGCGCCCAAGGAGCCACCGTAGACTTCGTCGAAGGTGCCGCCCTCGATGGTGAGGGTCACGTTGCCATAGACGGTACCCAGACGGCAGCCGCCGTAAAGGCCCAGATATTTATCGTTGGCGGCGCAGGTCATCGTCTGGTTGATTTCGGCAATGACGTCGGTGTAGTTACCACCACAGAAGTGGTAGTCGACCACCACATCGCCGCAATCGCCACCACCTTCTACGATGGTGATATTAGCGTCACCACCATAGACAGTACCCTGACGGTTACAGGCGCCGAAGATAACGCCCACGTGGCCCGACTTGAATGCAAGGTAGACCTTGCCTTGACCAATGTTAGAGGCTTTGATGACGCCGTTGCCGCCGCCGAAGACCTCTTTGTATCGACCACCTTCGATGACGGTGTTCACACCCACGGCATCGGCCGCATTGCCACCACCGAACACCTCTTTGATGGTGTTGTCACAACCATAGACATGGGTATAGATTTTCTTACCCGAAGTTGCAGTGTTTCTTTCCGGCAGGTAGTGGGCGTTGTGGCCACCGCCGAAGACACTGTCGAGGGCATAGGTTCGGTTGATTGACAAGTCGCTCGCGGCATCCGTTGTACGCATCCAGGTCTTGTAGATGTTCAGATGAACATCGTCCTGGGGCGAACCGTTGACGTTGTTGCTGCCGTAGACAGAGCCGCGGATCAATGCAGAGCCAGAGAAAGTGGGAGGCTCTTCCCCGTCGGTCGAGCCGATGTTGACCGTCACCACGCCGTGGACGAGGGCAGCCACATTGCTGTGGCCCTCGCCCGAGATTGCTGTGTCGCCCAAGCCGCCGCCGTAGACTTCGCCATAGATGCTACCAGCCATCACATTGACCGTCGTAGTCTTGTTATCGAGATTGACTAATTTATCATTGAGGCGACTGGTGTTGACACTGCCGAGGGCCGAACCACCATAGATATTACCGTAGATGAGGGGTTTCTGCACTGCTTCGTTTACGATAACGCTGTCGAGGGTCACCAAAACACTTCCGCCGACTTCGGTCGTCCGGCCGTAGCCGCCGCCGAAGATACCATGGGCCCTGTTGGTTGTCGAGGTGCCCACCTGGCCGCCAGTGAGTGAGACGCTGGAGTTACCCGTCACGGTACCCGAGGTGTTGCAGCCACCATAGATACCCTTGACCACCATGGCGGTGCTGGAGAGAGCGACGTCGGTGCCACCGGTTCCGGCTTCGTTGCCGCCACCATAGACGACATAGACCTGTCCACCGCTGACGTTCACATCAGGTGTGCCGGTGTAGGCAGCCACGTTGCCGCCGCCGAAGACATAGTTGGCGTTACCGCTCTCGATGTTCACCTGGACGTTGTTCTGCGGAGCACCGTTGAGGTTGTTGCAGCCGAAAATGCTGTCGGCTATGCCGCCGTTGACGGTCACCGTCACATTGCCGTTGACGAGTGCCGCCACATTGGTGTGGCCGTCGCCGAGAGTTGAGAGGTCGCCGAGGCCGCCGCCATAGACAGAACCCTGGACAGTACCGTTGGTGAGGGTCACCGTGGTGGTGTTGGAGTTGTTGGTACCCACGTTGGCCAAAGCGCCACCGCCGTAGACACTGCCGGTGTTTATCACAAGCTTGCCGCTCTCGTTGCGGACACCCACCTGGGCATTCGTCTGGTTGATGAGCACAGCGCTGTTGCCCGACACAGTGGCATTGTTGCCGCCGCCGAAGATATTGCCACCCACGGTGACATTTGTCTTCGCCGCCCTAGAAGGTTCCTGGGCTGAAGCCACTGACAAATGAACGTTGAGAATTGAAATCAGAGCCACGCAAACCAGTCGCGTCAGCCATTTGTTTCGGTTCATATCCTGTATAGATTTATTCATTGCTTTTTCTGTAAATCTTTTTCCTTTATTCTCCTGCTCGCTTTATTCTCCTGCTCCGCGAGATCTCTGTCTCGGTTTATCTTTATTCTCCTGCTTCGCTGCGCTTCGCGAGATCTTGTTGATCTTGTAGATTTTTCCGCTTGCGCGGGGGTCTGTCTCGGTTTATCTTTATTCTCCTGCTTCGCGAAATCTTGTAAATCTTGTAAATAATTCGCTTCGCGGATTGCCTCTCTACTCATAAATCATAATTCATAAATCATAATTCTTCACTTTCTTTTTCTCCTGCTTCGCGAGATCTTGTTGATCTTGTAGATTTTTCCGCTTGCGCGGGGGTCTGTCTCGGTTAATCTCTTTTTCTTTTCTCCTGCTCGCTTCGCTCACGAAATCTATAAATCTAGTAAATTAATTCCGCCTTCGGCGGTGACCTGTCTCGGTTATTTTTCCCTGCTGCGCGAGATCTTGTTGATCTTGTAGATTTGCCGCTTGCGCGGGGGTCTCGTCTCGGTTAATCTCTTTTTCTTTTCTCCTGCTCGCTTCGCTCACGAAATCTATAAATCTAGTAAATTAATTCCGCCTTCGGCGGTGACCTGTCTCGGTTATTTTTCCCTGCTTCGCGAGATCTCGTAGATCTGGTAGATTTGCCGCTTGCGCGGGGGTCAGCCTCGGTTAATTCTTAATTTTTAATTCTTAATTCTTAATTCTTAATTCCTCATTCATCACTCATCACTTTCTTTTCTCCTGCTTCGCGAGATCTTGTTGATCTTGTAGATTTTTCTTTTTCTCAATCAGAACTAAAAGAACTATCAGAACTTTTTCTTTTCTCCTTCAGATTTTAAAAGATTTTAAAAGAATTCATCACTCATCATTCATCACTCATCACTTTTTTTTCTCCTGCTTCGCGAAATCTGGTAAATCTTGTAAATTTTTCCGCTTCGCGGTTCGCCTCTCAACTCATAAATCATAATTCATAAATCATAATTCCTCATTCCCAACTAATTCTTAATTCTTAATTCTTAATTTTTAATTCCTCATTCCTCACTCGTCATTCGTCTTGGATTGTTACTGAGGAGTTGCCGTTGACGGCGCCGTTGTTGCCGCCGCCGTAGACGTTGCCGGTGATGGAGGCACCCTGGCGGAGGTAGACCGCGGGGTTGCCGGTGACGGTGGCCGTGGCGCCGTAGCCGCCGCCGAAGACATTGCCGCTGACGACGCCGGTGCCCTTGATGGTCACCACGGGGCTGCCGGTATAGGCGGCATTGTTGCCACCGCCGTAGACATCGTGGTTGACGGTGCCAGCCGTGACATCCACCGCCACGGTGCTCTGGGGAGCGCCGTTGACGTTGTTGCAGCCGAAGACATTCTCCACCGTGCCGCCGTTGACATTCACCTGTACGGCTCCATTGACCTGAGCTGCATGGTCTGCATGGCCTTCGCCAAGAGATGAGAGGTCGCCGAGGCCGCCGCCATAGAGGTCGCCATGGATGGTGCCCTTGTTGAGGGTGACCACGGTGTGCTTGTTGGTGGCGTTGATATTGCCCTGAGCCGAGCCAGCGTAGACGTCGCCATAGATGACGGGCTCGTTGGCCGTGCTCGAGGAGCCGATGGTGACGGTGACATCGTCGGAGGTGGCGGTGCTAGCACCGTAGCCGCCGCCGTAGACACCATCTTTGTAGTTGGCATCGTTGGTGCCGATGGTGCCTCCATTGATATCGACGGTGATGGCACCGCCAACGGTGCCGTTGGTGTTGCAGCCGCCATAGAGGCCGCCGGTGATGGTGCTAGTGGTCGCGGCAGCGATGTTGACATAGACCGACACCGCGCCGGTGACGCCACCTTCGGAGACGTTGTTGCCGCCGCCGAAGACTTCAGAAACCGTGCCGCCGGTCATACGCACGGAGGTGCTGCCCACATTGGCTTGGTTGCCGCCGCCGAAGAAGCGGGTGGCGGTGCCGTTGATGACGTCGACCATGGCGAGACCCGAGACGGCAGCCACGTTGCCGCCGCCGAAGACGTCGGTGGCGTGGCTGCTAGCCAGCGCGAACTGCACGGTGGTATTGCCGGTGACATTGGCTGCGTCACCTCCGCCGTAGACATTTTCGGCGACATAAGGATGGGGATAGCTGGTCAGGTGCGACAGGGTGTCGCCACCCGGCGTGCGGTTGGCCCCTGCGCCGATGACCACCCTGGGATTGGACTCCACGGTAGCGGAGCTACCCTTGGCGCCGCCATAGACGCTGCCCCTGATGCCAGGGATTGTATTCTTTGCTGCCACATGGATGATATTGACGCGGGGCGAAGTGGGATTGACCTGCTCTCCGCTGACGGTGACTTTGTTGGGCGTGTAGGGCGTCTCGTTGCCACCACCGTAGATATTAGTGACGTCGAGTTTACATGCGTGCTCAAGGTCGAAGACATTGACGGTGATGATGCCCGTGATGTTGCCATTGTGGTTGGAACCACCAAAGGCATTCTCCATGGTGCCGCCGTAGAGGTTGAGGGTGACGTTGCCGTCGATATTGGCAGCGACAGGTGCCACATAGCCTTGCTGTCCCTCGGTGCCCTCCTCTTTCACGCCCTTCGAACCGCCGAAGACATTGGTGTAGGTGCCGCCGTAGACGTTGAGGGTGACGTTGCCGTCGATGATTTCGGCCTTGTTGGAGCCGCCGTAGAGTTCGTCGATATCATCCACGCCGCATCCCACGGTGAGTTCCACGTTGCCGTGGGTCTCAGCCTCATTGGAGCCGCCGAAGAGCGAGATGATGTATTCCTCTTGGTTGTCGGTGAGCACTTCGTCGCTACAGGGACCAGTCTTCAAGACGGTGAGACGCTTGATACCGCCAAGGATGTCACCCGCGGTGTTGGAGCCAGCGAAAGCAGCGGTGAAGTAGCCACCCTCGATGGTGGAGGTGGCGTTGCCGTAGATGTTGGCCGCGCGGTAAGGATTGGTACTTTCATTCCACGGGGCCGAGGGGTCGGTGAGCGTATGACCGTCGCCGCCGCCGAAGAGGGTGTCGATGCGGCCACCCTCGATGGTGACATAGACGTTGGCCTTGATAGTGTCGGAGCCCGATACCTTGCCCACGTCGGCGGCACGGCCGCCGCCATAGACCATCTTGACGGTGTTGTAGCAGTTGTGGATAAAGACGGTGGTGGAGTAACGGTTGGTCACCGCCGGCACGAAAGCCGCCTCGTTGCCGCCGCCGTAGACGGCCTGGATGGCGAAAGCGGTCTTATCGTGCGAGACATGGCCATTGAAATATTCAAAGTCATGGGCTTTGAAGGAGCCGTCGTGATCCACCTCGTTGGCATCGGTGTGGGCGGTCTGCCAGACATCGACCCTCACGTTGTTGCGGGGCGTGCCTGCGATATTGTTGCATCCGAAGACATTACCTCCGATGGTGGCGCTGCCGATGACGTTGCTCGTGCCCTCCACGTTCTGTCCGATATAGACATGTACGCCGCCTTTGACGAGGGGTTCGACGAGGGGGCTGGCTTGGCCGCGGCCGCCGCCGTAGACGCTACCCGTCACGGTGCCGGAGAGGATATATACCCTGGTGGAATCGGAGGCATCGGTACCTACGTCGGCCAGGTTGCCGCCGCCGTAGACGTCGCCGTCGACTCTCACCTGCCCTTGCGCTGACATGCCGCCCAGCAGCATCGCCAGCACAAAAGCCATTCTTCTTGTTTTTCGGTTCATATCTTGTATAGATTTATTCATTGCTTTTTCTGTAAATCTTTTTCTTTATTCTCCTGCTTGCTTTATTCTCCTGCTTCGCTGCGCTCGCGAGATCTCGTTGATCTTGTAGATTTTTCTTTTTCTCAATCAGAACTAAAAGAACTATCAGAACTTTTTCTCCTTCAATTCCTAATTCATCATTCATCATTCATCATTCATCACTCATCATTCATCACTCATCACTTTTTTTCTCCTGCTCGCTGCGCTTCGCGAGATCTTGTTGATCTTGTAGATTTGCCGCTTGCGCGGGGGTCAGCCTCGGTTAATTCTTAATTTTTAATTTTTAATTCTTAATTCTTAATTCCTCATTCCTCATTCATCATTTTCTTTTCTCCTGCTCGCTGCGCTTCGCGAGATCTTGTTGATCTTGTAGATTTTCCGCTTGCGCGGGGGTCTCGTCTCGGTTTATCTTTTTTCTCCTGCTTCGCGAAATCTGGTAAATCTTGTAAATTTTTCGCTACGCGCTATCTGCTTTTAAATCTCAATCAATGGTGTGCCTGCGAATACCTATTAAATCAATTAAATGCAATGAGCAACTAAAAAAACTATCAAAATTTTTCTCCTTCAATTCCTAATTCATAAATCCTAATTCATCATTCATCACTCATCACTCATCATTTTCTTTCTCCTGCTCGCTGCGCTTCGCGAGATCTTGTTGATCTTGTAGATTTGCCGCTTGCGCGGGGGTCAGCCTCGGTTAATTCTTAATTTTTAATTCTTAATTCTTAATTCTTAATTCCTCATTCATCACTCATCATTCATCACTCATCACTTTTTTTCTCCTGCTCGCTTCTCTCGCGAAATCTTGTAAATCTTGTAAATTATTCGCTGCGCGGCTTGCCTCTTAAATCATAATTCCTCATTCATCATTCATCACTTTCTTTCTCCTGCTGCGCGAGATCTCTGTCTCGGTTTATCTTTTTCTCCTGCTTCGCGAAATCTGGTAAATCTTGTAAATTTTTCCGCTTCGCGGTTTGCCTCTCAACTCTTAAATCATAATTCATAAATCATAATTCATCACTCCCAACTAATTCTTAATTCTTAATTTTTAATTTTTAATTCTTAATTTTTAATTCCTCACTCCTCATTCCTCCCTCCCAACTAATTCTTAATTCTTAATTTTTAATTCTTAATTCTTAATTCCTCATTCCTCACTCTCCACTCCCAACCGTTACTGTGGTGGCGCCGGTGACGGTGCCTTTGTTGCCGCCACCGAAGACATTGCCACACACGTGGGTATTGCCCAGGAGGATGACCGAGGTGGTGGCGTTGGCAGGGGTGGCGTTGTTGACCGTGCTCTCGTCGCCGCCACCATAGACGTTACCTGTGGTGGCATCGCCCTGAGTGCCTATCTCACTGTCACCCTGGATGGTGAGGGTGACGGTGCCGGAGACAGAGCCGAGGTTGGTCTTCTCGAGGTTTTCTGTAGTGTAGAGGATATGGTTGGTATTGTCGATGCTGATAGCGTTACCATGTACCCAGGAATAAGTAGTGGTACGGCCTTTGACGGCGGTGCGGTAGGTACCGAGGCTCTCGTAGTAGTAAGGTTCTGTGCGGAAGCCGATGCTGTCGACCTCGACAGTGGGCAGATCGGCCGAGAAACCAGCACCGAAGACATTGCCTTTCACCGTGCAGCCGTCGAGGATGGAGGTGACGTTGCCGTCGACCTTGCCAAGTCGGCCGCCGCCATAGAAGTTATCGGTGACAGTGCAGTTGGTCAGTGTCGAACTGACGTTGCGCGTGGTAGCCAAGGAGAACTTTACATACTCCACAAAGAGTCGGCACACATTGTCCACATTGCTCGACATGGGGATGAACTGGTAGTTGATTTGTGTGGAGACGCCGCCATAGTCATTTTCATAGACCTGCTTGTATTCACCTCGCACCCACTTGTTCCAGTCGATATTGATTTTGTTATTCTGGTTGGTAGGGGCGCGGCGGCTGTAGGAGTTGCCACCGTAGCCGGCGCCGAAGAAGGTGCCGAAGGTGCAGCCGGTGGCTGTGGTGGTGACGGTCTTGCCACTGCTCATATCGCCGAACTTGGGGCCGCCACAGAAGATGTCCACATGGCTGTCGACGATGGTGGTGGAGAGATTGCCCGTCACCGGTTTGGCGGCATTGAGACCGCCGGCGTAGAACTCGTGGATGTCGGCGTTCTGTATCAGCCAGTTGATGTTGCCGGTGTTGTTGGCGCCATTGGCTTTGCCGATGCCCTCCATGGCAGCACCGCATACGATGCCGAAGCGGCCGCCATTGATATAGCATTCGGCATTGTCTTCTTTGTTGGCCACATCGCCGCGGTAGAGGCCGGTAAGGTAGAACTCGTCGTAGTCGCCGCCGGTCACCGAGATGGGCGAGTGCTTGGTGGCTATCTGTTTATCCTGGTGGCAGCCCGTATGGAACTCCTTGAACCACACATTGCTTCCCACATGGATATAGGGAATCCTGTCGGAGGTGCCTTTCTGGTTGTTGCTCACCCACTGCTCCATGACGCCGCCATGTACAATAAGCGCATCGGTCGTGGCTTTGCTTCCATGCTCATACTCAAACTGGGTGACACGGAAGAGTGAGGTGTTGGTGCTCTCGAACCATCCCATGGGGATAAGGATACCGAGATTGTACGAACCCTTGCCACCCGTGGACTTCTGTGCCATACCGAGACCGACCACATTCAGAAAATCCCATTTCAACGGATGTATCACATTACGGCCGTCATCACGGAACATAAAACAATAGTCAGGCTCGTTGTCGCCGTCCTGGTCGATGGTAGTGACGGTATATCTGTAGCTACCACCAATGGTGGCGTCTTTTTTAGAGTATTGGTGGACATGTCCCACCAGCACAACGGCATAATCGTTAACAGTGTTGGTGGTGGGTTTATTAAGTCCATTAGCGTGAGTAACAGCATCATTGACAGTAGTAAAAACATACTGCTGGTCGCCTGCGATAGGATATCGGGTATTGTTGGTGTATTTTTGTCCACCACCCACATTGGCGACATTGTATGCTGTACCCATAGCATCGTTGTATACCACGTCGGCATAGGCATCGGCCACGTAGGCCGCCTTGGCCCAGTAGGGCTCGATGGTGATGGCGGTGACCCCTTCGGGGACATCCCAGTAGGCGCCCTGGCTGAAGATGCGGCCGCTGACGGAGAAGAGGTCCTTGTTGGTACAATGGCGGTCGGCAAAGTTGTATCCGCCACAGGTGTCGGAAGCGGTGAAGGTGCCGGGCGTGCCGCCTTCGATGCCTACAATCTTCCAGCCGGTGACCACTCGGTTGCCGGTGTAGTTGCCACTGCCCACCTCGTTGTAGTAGGGCAGCTGCACCTTGTAGTAGTTGTAGTTGAAGTTGGCGGTATCCTTGTCGGTGATGTTGAGGGTGAGCTGACTGGTGGTGATCTCAGCTCCCGCGGGTCGGGTGAACACCGCACCGTCGCCCATCTGGATATTCACCGTGAGGGTGCCCAGCGTGCCGCCTTGGTTACGAGTGGTAACGCCAGCGCGTGCTATTTTGGCACCCGTCGTGGGGTGGTAAGTGCTGTCGGGATGGTAGTTCACCACGGAAGAATATTTGCCCTCCTCCTTGAGTATGGGATAAGGGGCTATGCTCTTGTCGAGCACCCATTTCATCATACCGTTCTTGCTGTAGGTGCCTGTGACCCACCAGCCCGCGAGTTCGCGGTGGCTGTTGAGGAGGTGGCGGAAGAACTCGAAGCGGTTGAGGAAGCGTTTCTCGGCACCGAGGGCGCAGTTGTAGGTGATGGTGGCTGTGGGACTCACGTAGGGTGCCTCCATCCAGAAGTAGTTGTAGTTGCCCACACCGGTACTACCCGCATTCGAGATATTTTTGCCGTTGTAGACGGGGGCCTTGCTGGTGACATCGGTGATGTTGCCATAGAATATGCAGCCGAAGACCATGGTCTTGAGGTTGTCGGAAGCACTGGTGGTGGCCACGTTGTTATAACCCACGATACCGCCGACACGGTTGCCGCCGGTGATGTTGGCGAAGGAGTAGCAGTTGACGACGCGGGCCTCGCCGTCGAGCAGGCCCACGAGGCCGCCGCAGCAGTCGGTGCTGTTATTTCCCGTGGAGGTGCCTGTGCTCTTCACGCTACCGCCGAGGATGCCCACATTGTAGATGCGTGCCGAGCCGTTGGCGGTGCAAGCCACGGCACCCACCATGCCACTCTGACTGATGGTGACATTCTCTATCAGCAGGTTCTTCACGGTGCCGCTGAGGGTGGTGAAGAGGGGGACGGAGAGGTTCTTGATGCGATAAGGCATGTGAGTATTGGGGTTGATGGCTGCCTCCAGCGTGCCGCTGAACTCGGCAATGGAGGCGTTGAAGCCGCTGGCATCGATGTCCGCCGTGATGACATAGTCGCCTGTGGCGCCGATGCTGGCCAACGAAGTGATGTCCGTAGCCTGCGCTGTCATGGGAAACAGCAGGGACGCCAGCATCGCTGTCATGTGCAACCACATTCGGGTTTTTCGGGTCATATCTTGTTTTGGTTTATTCATTGGTCTGTTGGGTTCTGTATATCTCTTTTTTCTCCTGCTCGCTGCGCTTCGCGAGATCTTGTTGATCTTGTAGATTTTCCGCTTGCGCGGGGGTCTGTCTCGGTTAATCTTTATTCTCCTGCTTCGCGAGATCTCGTAGATCTGGTAGATTTGCCGCTTGCGCGGGGGTCAGCCTCGGTTAATTCTTAATTCTTAATTTTTAATTCTTAATTCTTAATTCCTCATTCATCATTCATCATTCTCTTTTCTCCTGCTTCGCGAAATCTGGTAAATCTTGTAAATTATTCGCTTCGCGGTTTGCCTCTCAACTCTTAAATCATAATTCATAATTCATCACTTCCAACTAATTCTTAATTCTTAATTTTTAATTCTTAATTCCTCATTCATCACTCCCATCATTCCTCACTCCCCGCTAATTCTTAATTCTTAATTTTTAATTCTTAATTCTTAATTCCTCACTCATCATTCATCATTCTCTTTTCTCCTGCTTCGCGAAATCTGGTAAATCTTGTAAATTATTCGCTTCGCGGTTCGCCTCTCAACTCTTAAATCATAATTCATAATTCATCACTTCCAACTAATTCTTAATTCTTAATTTTTAATTCTTAATTCTTAATTCCTCATTCATCATTCATCATTCTCTTTTCTCCTGCTTCGCGAAATCTGGTAAATCTTGTAAATTATTCGCTTCGCGGTTTGCCTCTCAACTCTTAAATCATAATTCATAATTCATCACTTCCAACTAATTCTTAATTCTTAATTTTTAATTCTTAATTCCTCATTCATCACTCCCATCATTCCTCACTCCCCGCTAATTCTTAATTCTTAATTCTTAATTTTTAATTTTTTATTCCTCACTCCCCGCTCCCTATCGTTACTGTGGTGGCGCCGGAGACGATGCCGCTGTTGCCGCCGCCGAAGACATTGCCACGCACGTGGGTATTGCCCAGGAGAATGACCGAGGTGGTGGCGTTGGCAGGGGTGGCGTTGTTGACCGTGCTCTCGTCGCCGCCGCCATAGACGTTACCCGTGGTGGCATCGCCCTGAGTACCTATCTCGCTGTCACCCTTGATGGTAAGGGAGACGGTGCCGGAGACAGAGCCGAGGTTGGTCTTGCTGAGGTCGATGTCGGTTGTGACCTTCCCTTCTGCAAACGCAGGATCGAGGCTACCATTTGATGGGAAAGTTCCATTTTTCCACTGGAATGTGGTGGTGCCGGAAAACACGCCAGGCTCGAATATACCCGCAGCACTGTTGAAATTGGGATTTATCGTGAATCCTTCATTTCTTACTTCAAGCGTAGGCACCGATGCAGAGTAACCAGCTCCAAACACATTACCTTTTACTGTGCAGCCGTCAAGTTCAGAAGTTACATTGCCCACTACCTTACCCAGGCTGCCGCCGCCATAAAAATTGTTCTCAATGGTGCATCCTTTCAGATTTGACTCCACGTCGTTGCATTGCGCCAGCGAGAAGGAGGCATACTTGATATAGAAGCGGGCACCCGTCTTACCAGAACTCCAAATGAAGAACTCGTAATCGAAGTCGGTAGCCACACCAGGACCTTTCTGTCCGTATTTGGTATCAGGGGCATAGGTTGACGTTCCGTCGTAATATTTACCACGCTCGTTTTGGTGAGAGCCTGGTTTTGTCGGGCAGTAGTAGTATTTCTGCAATTCGTTGAAGTTGTAGCTTACTGCATCGAAATACTTCTTTCTGGTATAGGACAATCCACCGAAACCGGCACCGAAAAACTTTCCAAAAACACATCCTTCAGCGTTGGTAGTGACCTTTTTCCCTTGTTGCATATTTCCGAACTTGGGGCCACCGCAATAGGTAGTCACGTGGCTGTTGTAGATGTCGACGGTGACGTGGCCAGTGATAGGTTTGGCATCGTTGGTGCCGCCGCCGTAGAAGTTATCGATATCGGCATTGTATATCTGCCACTGCACATTGCCGTTGATTGCTTCCTGCGATGCTCCTGCCACCTCGTGGAAGTAGCCGCCGCTGATGTAACATTCGGCGTTGTCATTACTTACTTTAGCATTGGCATTGTAGGTGCCGGTGAGGTAAAATCCGGGGTATTCGCCTCCCGTCACCGACACTGGCACATGGGGTGTCGACTGGCTACCATCACCATGGGTGCCCATGCCAAATTCATAAATCCACACATTTCCACCTACATGGATATAGTAAACCTTTCCATTAACCTGGTCCCTCTGAGTAGACACAAACTGGTCGAAGACGCCGCCGAGCAGGATGAGCGGAGCATTTACCTTACCGGAATTATTATTGTTGTCGGAATTGCCCGTATTCTCGTACTCAAACTGTGGGAAATAAAGCAATGCGGTATTGGTAATTTCGAACCAACCTTTGGTTTTATAGATGGTCATATTGCAAATGAGACTGGCACCATTGGGTCTCTGGGCCTGAGAGGTACCAATAACATTGAGAAAGTCGTAACGAATAGGCGACACATTTAATCGACCTATATGGTGGTAAATGAGACTATAGTCGGGTTCGTGGTCGTTGTTCTCGTCCACCGACATCACAGTAAAGGGGGTGTTGCCATTTGACGGCACACCGTTCAGGTGGAAATTTCCGACTAACACAACCGCATTATCATAGACCGTTGTTCCAGAGCCAAGACCGGTGATGCTAGTCTTTACGCTTTGGTTGTTGAATTGTGTATTATTGTCCACCTGGGTACCCGTCTGGGTGACGTTCTGTTTGCCACCGTAGTCTTTGTTGTACACCACATCGTAGTTAGGGTCGGCAACATATATCGCGTTGCCCCAGTAGGGCTCAATGGTGATGGAGGTGACGCCGTAGGGCACGTCGAAGTAGGCTCCCTGCGAGAAGACACGCTTGCTGACGGAGTAGAGGTCTTTGTTAACGCTCTTACGGTCGGCGTAGTTGTGGTTGGGGTAGTCGGTGATGCCCGAAGTGGGGTAGTTGGCCGAGGTGTAGGGGTCGGAGGCGGGGGTGGGCGACATGGATATTATCTTCCAGCCAGTAACCACCTTGTTGCTAGTGTAGTTGCCAGTGCCCACCTCATTGTAGTAGGGCAGTTGGACTTTGTCATAGTTGTAATTGAAGCGGTCGAAGTCTTTGTCGGTACGTTGTAGGGTGAGGCTTCCGGTCGTGATGCTGGCACCTTCGGGCTTTGTCTGTCCACCCGAGGTGGTGTTCGACTCGCTGATTGTCACACTCAGTGTCTTTCCCAGCTTGCCACCATGGTTGCGGCCTACGGAAGAACTATCTGGAGCGTTATCGAAGTCGGGGTTGATGATGGAGGGGTAGTAGCCCTGCGCCTTCAGTATGGGGTAGGGCTTGGGGTTGTCGATGGTGCGGTCGGCGGTCTCGAGCACCCATTTGAGCATCAGGTTGGCGTCGGCCACATTGCCGGTGACGTAGAAGGCCGCCAACTTCCTGTTGCTGTTGAGCAGCAGGCGGTAGAACTCATGGCGAGTCAAATATTTTCCCTCGGTAGCAAGGGTACTGTTGTACATGCCCGAAGTGAGATGACTGGTAGGCAATTGGTCGTAAGCGTAATAGTTGAAGGTGTTCAAGCCGCCTTGCAGGTTGGCGATATTGTTGCCGCCAAAGACGGGCGACCTTTTGTTGCCACCGGTGATGTCGCCGTAGAACATGCAGTTCATCACCATGGTGCCTGTGTTTACGGTAGCGGCGGTAGTGGCCACTTTGTTGTAGCCGACAATTCCAGCCACAGTATCGCCGCCGGTGATGTCGGCATAGGAGTAGCAGTTGACGACGCGGGCGTTGCCGTCGAGGAAACCCACCAGGCCGCCGACATCATTGCTGCCGCCCACCGAGCCGCCGAGGATGCCCACATTGTAGATGCGTGCCGAGCCGTTGGCCGTGCAGGCAATGGCACCGGTGTTGCCAGTGTGACCGCTGATGTTGACATTGTCGAGCACCAGGTTGCGCACGGTGCCGGTGAGGGTGGTGAAGAGGGGCGCCGTGAGGCCAGAGATACGGTAGGGCATGTGGGTGGTGGGATCGATGGCGGCTTCGAGCGTGCCGTTGAAGGTGGTGACGCCGGCGGTGCCGCCAGAGATGTTCTGTGTGATGACATAGTGGCCGTCGGCATCGTCAATACCGTCCAAGGAGGTGATGTCCGTCTGGCCCCAAACCGTCCCGGTCGAAAGCATCGCCGTCAGCAGAAAAAAGTTCGCAAGCGAGCGCGCGGGTACGTGAAAGTAGATATATAAAATTTTAAATATCATTCTAAAAAGCCTTATTATATAAACGCCAAAACACAATCGCTCAAACACTTGCGGATGTCTGGCCATTGTGGTCGTTGATGCAAATATACACAATTTTCTTGATATATAAAGAAAAACAACGAATTTATTTATTTTCCCACGACATTTTTCTCAAAAAACAACTCAGGCTCTGTTCTTTAAAAGACAAAAAAAAGGTTTTTTTTTAAAGACAACAAAGTTTTTTTTTTAAAAGACAACAAAGACAATAAAAACAACTTATTAAAGACAACACAGAGATATTTTTTAAGACAACATAGGCTCTTCTTTTTAAAAGACAACAAAGACAACAAAAACAACTTACAATCTGCCACATGCAGATTGTTTTTGATGCGGCACCCATTCATTTGTCCCCCTCACTCCCCCCTAATTCTTAATTCTTAATTCTTAATTTTTAATTTTTAATTCCTCATTCCTCACTCATCATTCAACATTCATCACTGCCTGCTACCGGCTATCGGCTACCTGCTACATGCTCTTTTTCTCAAAAAACAACTCAGGCTCTGATTTTTAAAAGACAACAAAGTTTTTTTTAATTTTTAAAAGACAACAAAGACAACAAAAACAACTTACAATCTGCCACATGCAGATTGTTTTTGATGCGGCACCCATTCATTTGTCCCCCTCACTCCCCTTTCACTCCCCTCTCACTCCCCTTTCACTCCCCTCTCACTCCCCCTTCACTCCCCTCTCACTCCCCCTTCACTCCCCTCATTCCTCACTCCTCATTCATCACTCCTCACTTTCTTTCTCCTGCTTCGCGAGATCTCGTAGATCTTGACTTCGTCTACGCTCCTTCATCTCGGCATAGCTCAATCAAGCTTGGCTCTGCTCTCGACTTTCGGAGCTCCGTAGATTTTCTTTTTCTCAATCAGAACTAAAAGAACTATCAGAACATTTTCTTTTCTCCGGCAGATTTTAAAAGATTTTAAAAGAACTTGATGTCTCGAAGTCTCGACGTCTTGACGTCTTCTTTATTTCTCAATCAAAACTAAAAAAACTATCAAAATTTTTTGCTCCCCGCTCTTTCTTTTTCTCCTGCTCGCGCTCCGCGCTTCGCGAGATCTTGTTGATCTTGTAGATTTTTCCGCTTCGCGGCTTGTCTCTCAACTCATCACTCATCATTCAACATTCATCACTGCCTGCTACCGGCTATCGGCTACCTGCTCTTTTTCTCAATCAGAACTAAAAAAACAATCAAAACCTCTTGCTACCCGCTACATGCTAAAAAACAACAAAGACAACAAAGACAACAAAAACAACACGTTGCGCAGCTATCATTTGTCCCTCTCACTCCCCCTTCACTCCCCTCTCACTTCTCATTCCTCACTCCCTACGCCCTGCCAAACTCTTATCTCAATCAATGGTGTGCCTGCGAATACCTATTAAATCAATTAAATGCAATGAGCAACTAAAAAAACTATCAAAAATCTCTAACCGAAAAATCCGAAACAATCCGAAAACTTGATGGCTTCTTTATATCTCAATCAGAACTAAAAGAACTATCAGAACTTCTTGCTACCCGCTTGTTGCTACCGGCCACATGCTAAAAAAACAACAAAGACAACAAAAACAACACGTTGCGCGGCTATCATTTGTCCCTTTCACTCCTCATTCATCTCTTTCTTTCTCCTGCTTCGCGAAATCTAGTAAATCTTGTAAATTATTCGCTTCGCGGCTTGTCTCTCAACTCATCACTCATCATTCAACATTCATCACTGCCTGCTACCCGCTACATGCTAAAAAGACAACAAAGACAACAAAAACAACACGTTGCGCAGCTATCATTTGTCCCTCTCACTCCCCTTTCACTTCCCTCTCACTTCTCATTCCTCACTCCCTACGCCCTGCCAAACTCTTATCTCAATCAATGGTGTGCCTGCGAATACCTATTAAATCAATTAAATGCAATGAGCAACTAAAAAAACTATCAAAAATCTCTAACCGAAAAATCCGAAACAATCCGAAAACTTGATGGCTTCTTTATATCTCAATCAGAACCATCAGAACTATCAGAACTTCTTGCTACCCGCTTGTTGCTACCCGCTACATGCTAAAAAACAACAAAGACAACAAAAACAACACGTTGCGCAGCTATCATTTGTCCCTTTCACTTCCCTCTCACTCCCCTTTCACTTCCCTCTCACTTCTCATTCCTCACTCCCTGCTTACTGATGCCTTGCACATGCCTATAAAATTGTTTTACATCATCGCTACATTTACTCTACATTTTGTCTACAAAAAGGGTAGGGAAAGGTAGAGAAAAGGTAGAGAAGGGGTAGAGAAGAGGTAGAGAAGATAGGAAGGAGTGATGAGTGAGGAATTAAAAATTAAGAATTAAGAATTAAAAATTAAGAATTAGTTGGGAGCGGGGGGGGAGGAATAAAAATTAAAAATTAAGAATTAAGAATTAAGAATTAGCGGGGAGGGAGGAATTATGATTTATGAATTATGATTTATGAGTTGAGAGGCAATCCGCGTAGCGGAAAATTTACTAGATTTACAAGATTTCGTGAGGCCGGAGGCCGAGCAGGAGAAAAAGAAAGTGATGAGTGATGAATGATGAATTAGGATTTATGAATTAGGAATTGAAGGAGAAAAATTTTGATAGTTTTTTTAGTTTTGATTGAGATTTAAAAGCAGATAGCGCGAAGTGAATAATTTACAAGATTTACAAGATTTCGCGAAGCAGGAGAATAAAGATTAACCGAGACAGACCCCCGCGCAAGCGGCAAATCTACAAGATCAACAAGATCTCGCGAAGCGAAGCGAGCAGGAGAAAAAGAAAGATCAGGTAGCCGGTAGCAAAAATCTTTTAAAATCTGCCGGAGATCAAATCTGTAGAACATGTTGTTTTTGTTGTCTTTGTTGTCTTTTAAAAAGAAGAGCCTATGTTGTCTTGAAAAATATCTCTGTGTTGTCTTTAAAAAGATTGAGATTAAAAAAAATTGTATATTTGCAGCCGTGATATGACCGCATACAATCCTCATATGACTCTCCATAAGCTCTTCTTAAATATCAAGAAGAGAGACGTTTGTTTTAATTAAAAATTAAGAATTAAGAATTAAGAATTTCGATGTAAATTCTCTTTCTTGATTCGAAAAAAAGGCCAAAAATGGCTTCTCTTTTGCATATTTATGAATTTTTAACATATTAACAATTAAAAAATATAAAATTATGGAACTTCCCTTTGCAGAAGCTTGGAAAATCAAGATGGTAGAACCCATCAAGAAAAGCACTCGCGAGCAGCGTGAGAAGTGGCTCAACGAGGCCCACCAGAATGTGTTCATGCTGAAGAGCGACTACGTCTACATCGACCTCCTGACCGACTCCGGCACCGGCGCCATGAGCGACCGCCAGTGGGCCGCCATGATGATGGGCGACGAGAGCTACGGTGGTGCCCGCTCCTTCTTCCACATGAAGGACACCATCACCGAGATCACCGGTTTCAACTACGTCATCCCCACCCACCAGGGACGCGCCGCCGAGAACGTGCTGTTCAGCTACCTGGTGAAGCCCGGCATGATCATCCCCGGCAACGCCCACTTCGACACCACCAAGGGTCACATCGAGAGCCGCAAGGCTTTCGCCATCGACGTCACCGTCAAGGAGGCCTACGACACCCAGCTTGAGGTGCCCTTCAAAGGCAACGTCGACCTGGAGAAGCTTGAGAAGATACTGAAAGAGAACAAGGGTAACGTGCCCTTCATGGTGCTCACCGTGACCAACAACACCGTCGGCGGCCAGCCCGTCAGCATGCAGAACATCCGCGAGACCTGCGAGCTCTGCCACAAGTACGGTGTGCCCGTGAACATCGACAGCGCCCGTTTCATCGAGAACGCCTACTTTATCAAGACCCGCGAGAAAGGCTACGAGAACAAGACCCTCGCCGAGATCTGCAAGGAGATGTTCGGCTATGCCGACAGCATGACCATGAGCGCCAAGAAGGACGGTCTGGTGAACATGGGCGGCTTCATCGCCACCAACAAGCAGGACTGGTACGAAGGTGCCAAGATGTTCTGCATCCCCTTCGAGGGCTTCCTGACCTATGGCGGTATGAACGGCCGCGATATGGACGCCCTGGCCGTCGGTCTGAAGGAAAACCTTGAGTTCGAGATGGTTGAGACCCGCATCAAACAGGTTCACTACCTGGCCCAGAAACTCGACGAGTACGGCATCCCCTACCAGCGTCCCGCCGGTGGCCACGCCATCTTCGTCGACGCCGACAAGGTGCTCACCAACATCCCGAAGGAGGAGTTCCCCGCCCAGACGCTGACCTGCGAGCTCTACCTCGAGGCCGGCATCCGCGCCTGCGAGATTGGCTACGTGCTGGCCGACCGCGACCCCGTGACCCGCGAGAACCGCTTCGGTGGCAACGACTTCGTGCGCCTCTGCATCCCGCGCCGCGTGTACACCAACAACCACATGGACGTCATCGCCGCCGCCTTGAAGAATGTCTACGACCGCCGCGACACCATCAAACGCGGTCTGGAGATTACCTGGGAGGCCGAGCTGATGCGCCACTTCACTTGCCAGTTCAAGAGACTGGGCTAAGGCTAGGAGAAGCTAGGAGAAACTAGGTGGAACTAGGTGAAACTAGGCATTCCTAGGCTCTCCTAGGCTTTCCTAGGAAAAGCTAGGACCTTCTAGGAGAACCTAGGAAAGGCTAGGAGCTTCTAGGAAAAGCTAGGAGATACACAATAATTTTGCACGATGCGCGTTACTTTTCATTGTAATGCGCATCGTGCGTTATATAATAACTTGTCTGTTGCTGGCCGTGGCCGTGGGGGCTGCGGCGCAGCCGGCGCCTTGCACGGCGCTGGGGCTGCCGCTGGCCGAGGGCTTCGACAGCTACGGCACGGCGGCCATGCCGCCCTGCTGGTGCTCGACAGGCAACTACGACATGGGGGCTATGCCCCACCTCGACGCCTCGCGCCACTTCAACGGCTCCCGCTCGCTCTACCTCTACTCCGGCACGCTGCAGGGACACTATAGCATGGCCATCTCGCCCGAGCTGGCGTTGGAGTCGACAAACGAAGTATACCTGAAGTTCCGCTTTTTCTCCACCTCGACGGCTACGCGCGTGGAGGTGGGCATGTGTGACGACACCAACCGCTACACGCGCCATTTCGTGCCGCTGGACACCCTGCATGCCGCCCGTCCGGGCCAGTGGCAGGAGATGGTGGTGGCGCTGCCTGCCGACGGCAGCGCCGGCACACGCCTGGCTTTCCGCCTGCAGCGGTCGCTGCAAGTGGAGGTCTGCGAGTGCTTCATCGACGACCTGCGCATAGGCAGCTGCGGCACCACGGTGCCGGAGGTGAGCCACCTGACGAGTCACTCGATGACGGTGACGTGGGAGCGCTATGGCTCCGGCGCCATTGCACTGGAATACAACGGGCAGCGTTTGGACAACGTGACGTCGCCCCTGACGCTCACGGGTCTGCAGCCCCTGACGCGCTACACCGTCAGCGTGGGCTGCACCGACAGCGTCATGCAGGAGGTGAGCGTCACCACCCTCGACGCCACGGAACTCGTCCCGTCGCTCTATGAGCCCTTCGCGGGCAGCGCCCTCCCCGCGGGCTGGCAGACACCCCTGGCCTCTGTACCCACCGTGGGTGGCGGCAAGCTGACGCTGCATCCCGCTGCCGGCGACAGCTGCTTGGCGGTGTTGCCGCCGCTGCATGGCGTCGCCGCCAGCGACGTGACCATGGCCCTGCGCCTGCAGGGCACGGCGGGCTGCCGTCTCGTGGCAGGCGTCATGGACTACGCCCTCGAAGCCGAAAGTTTCGTCCCCCTGGACACCCTCGTCTGCGGCAGCAGCTGGCAACGCCACGTCGTGGACTTCAGCCCTTATAGCGGCAGCGGCCTCCACCTGGCGCTCTTGGCGCTGGGCGACGGCACGGTGACTGTCAACGACCTGCGCGTGGCGCGCTGCCTCATCGACAGCGTGCAGCTCTCCTACCTCGCCGACAGCTCGGTGACGGTGGCCTGGGACACCCTGACGCCCCTGGCCAATGCCGTGACGGTGGAATACGGGCCGCGGGGCTTCGCCTCCGGCAGCGGCACCACGGTGACGGCCACCGCCAACCCCTTCACCCTCACAGGACTCACCCCTTCGATAGAATACGACCTCGTCGTCGCCCCCGCCTGCGGCGATGTGCCCTGCTCCTACGACCGCCATGGTGCCCTCCCCTTCGGGCAGGAGGTCGAGGTGCCCTACTGCGTGTCGTTTGAAGGCATCGGCACAGGCCTCCCACAAGGATGGGTCTGCGGCAGCGGCACTGCCGGCGGCCACGGCACCGCCTACCAGGGCAGCCGCTCCCTGCGCCTGACGGCGGGCACGGTGGTGGCGCTGCCACGCATCTCCATGGCCACGGGCGACAGCCTGATACTGGAATTCTATGGCTATGGCAGCGGCCGTCTGGAGGTGGGGCTGACGCACACACCCTTTGCCCCCTTCACCCCCACCGACACCCTCACGGGAACGGGAGCCTGGAAGCGCTACATGGTTGCCGTGGCACCCCCTGAAGGGCAGCTGCTGACGCTGCGCAGCAGCAACACCTGGTATATCGACCTGCTGGCGGTCCACGCCAACGCCGTGACGACGACCACGGTGAACACCCTGCGCCAGACCTCGGCGCATGTGGCCTGGTCGCTGGTGCACAGCGACAGCGTGGCGCTGGAATATAAGGCCGTGGCGTCGTCGACGGCCGACTTCGCCGAGGGCAGCGGCACGACGCTCCACGCCCTCGACAGCGTGACCCTCACCGGCCTCGAGGCCGGCACCCACTATGCGCTGCACCTGCGCCCCCTGAGCGATGGCGCCAGCTGCCACTGGCAGACCCTCCACCTGCTCACGGCGGCAGCGGCGCAGGAGCCTCCCATCTGCGAGGACTTCAACAACCTCAACGACTTCCCCGCCAGCTGGCGCCGCCTCTCGGACTATGGCGAGTACCCGCTGGTGAGCAGCGAGCGCAACCACTCGCCCGCCAAGTCGATGCGCTTCTCGGCCACCGCCACGAAGCATACCGTGGCCATGCTGCCCGACTTCACCAGCGCGTCGGAGCACCTCACCCTGCTCTTCTGGACCAATGCCACCCTGAACCCCCAAGGAGCCATGCTCCTGGTGGGACGACTCGACGACATCACCGACATCTCCTCCTTCCACGCCACCGACACCCTGCGCTTCAACGAGACCGAGGTGTGGCGCCACCACCAGGTGGACCTCGGCACCCTGCACGAGCAGATAGCCCTGATGCTGGTGGGCGGCAACAACAACGAGACGCGCCTCTTCATCGACGACATCTGCGTACACCACTGCATTGCCAACGGGGTGAGGATGTCGCACATCGACACCTCGTCGCTGACCTTCGAATGGAGCGGCGACGGCATCGACGCCCTGACAGCAAGGCTTTCGAGCTCCTTGTCGCATGCAGTCGACACCTTCCACACCTCGCCAGCCACCATCGACAGCCTGACCACCAACAGTCCCTACCAGCTGACGCTGAAGAGCCTCTGCGACTGCGGCAGCCGCGGCGCCGTCCTTTCTCCGGGTAGCGGCACCTCGGGACGTGCCTACAATGATACCGTCTACTCCATCAATTTCAACTCGCGCCCCAGCACCACCTCCGTGCCCTTTTGTCAAGACTTCGAGAGCCACACCAGCGGCACCTTCCCCTCCAACTGGCGCCGTCTGAACGGCCTGGCGAAGGTCAGCGACCGCAACTACCACAATGGAGGCCACAGTCTGCTGATTCCCAACGGCACCACCGTGGTGATGCCGCCCATCGGGGATATCTCGTCGCTCGTCGCCACCTTCTACCTCTTCGCCACCGACGATGCCGCCCTGGCCGACGGAGCCCTGCTGCTGGGCATCTTGGAGAACCCCGACTCAGCGAACACGCTCACCGTCGTCGACACGCTGCATCTGGCACGTGCCGGCGAGTGGCAGCGCCTGTGGAGCGACCTGTCGGCTTATAGCGGCAGCGGCCGCACGGCGGCCCTGCGGCTGGAGGCCGCCGACAGCTGCACCGTCTACCTCGACGACCTGAGCCTGTCGTCCTGCGGCTTCGGCACCCTTGCCCTGCGCGGAGGCGACACCGTGGAGTGGGAGCCCCTGCACAGCCCCACACAGGTGGCCTTGGAATACGGCCCTCAGGGCTTCACCCCCGGCGACGGACAGAGAGACACCGTGACGGTGGCGCCCTATGTGCTGGCCAACGCCGTGGCAGGCACCAACTATGACATCTATCTCAAGGCATTCTGCGGCGAACGCTGGAGCTGCACCCCCCTGCGGCTGTCGTCGAGCAACGCCACCGTCATCCCCTACTGCGAAGACTTCGCCAGTGCGCCGCCCATGAGCCTGCCCACCGGCTGGACCATGGGACGCACCTATAGCGGCAGCCCCGCCATCGACAATGGTCACCTGCTGCTGAAAGGCCACAGCGGCGCCACGCACCGCAGCATCGCCGTGCTGCCCCCGCTCGACGGCGACGGCCTGCTGCAGCTGAGCATGAGCCTGCGCGGCGGCACCAACGGCCGTCTGGCGCTGGGACATATCGCCTCCAATGCCGACCCCAACACCTTCGTGGCCCTCGATACCGCCATGGGCGGCGACGACACCCTGTGGCACCGCTACCGCAGCACGCTGACCCTGCCGGCAGGGCGACGCCTGGCCATCGCCTGCTTCTCCATAGGCCAGGAGGCCACCATGGAGGTCGACACCCTGGCGGTGACACGTGCCCTCAGCCCCCATATCAGCGTCAGCAGCGCCCGCACCCTGGTGCTCGACAACGACGGCGACAGCTACATAGAATACGGCCCTGCCGGCTTTGTGCAGGGCACTGGCACCCTGCGCCACCTCGACAGCATACACTACGAACTCGGCGGCCTGCAGTCCGAGGAGACCTACTGGCTCTACAGCCGTGAGGACGCCCTCTCGGCCACCTGCCTACCTCCCGACCAGGTGACGATGCCCGCCGAAGCCCCCCTGCCCTACTGCCTCGGCGACACCCTCTTCCAACGGCTACAGCTCCCCGAACTGAACATCGACAGCGTCAGCCGCCTGCACCTATACGTCACCCTCGAGGACGGCGGCACCGTGGTGGCGGGTGTCATGGAGAGCGACGGCGGATGGGAGCGCTTCACGGGTGTCGACACCCTGACGGCTCCCGCCGGCACGCGGCGCCAGCTGCACCTCACCTTGGCGGGCTACACGGGCCACGGCCGTTTCGTAGGCCTGATGAGCACTGGCGGCGCCGTGAGGGCGACAGCCATCGCCGCGACCGACAGCCCGTGGGTCACCGCGCGGCTGAACGACGACAACAGCGTGACCCTCAGCGGCCACGGCAAAGCACTCTATGGCCTTGCAGGCTTCACGCCGGATCAGGGAACACTGGTCACCGTCGACGGGAGCCTGACACTCACCACACTGGAAGACACCACCGTCTATGACTTCTACCCCCTGGCGGGCGACTCGCTGCTGCCCTGTCTGGCACCGCAGCAGTGGCACACCTCGACGGCCGTCGCCATGCCCTACTGCGTCACCTTCGCCGAAGGGCTGCCCCTAGGCTGGACCGTCGAAGGCGACGCCCTCGACAGCATGGCACGGGTGGAGAACAGCGCCCTCGTGCTCACCGCCCTGCCGGGCGAGAACGTGCTGCGCCTGCCACAAATGGCTGCCGGCACACTGGTGGCCGACATGGAGGTGATGCTCTCTAGCGCTAGCACCACGCTGACCTTCTGCGGCGACACCGTGCCCGCCGGCACGGGTGGCTGGCAACGGCTGCGCATGCAGACCACCCACGAAGGCCGCCCTTCCTTCGTCCTCAGCGGCAGCGGCACCGCCCGTGTGAAGAGCCTGCAACTCAACCGCTGCGCCCTGCCCGGCAGCATCGCCGTGGGACAGCCTGGCGGCGGCACCACGGTGCTCGAATGGGATGCCACCGAAGTCAGCGGTCCCTTCTTCTTCGAATACCACCTGGCGAATGTCGACGCCAGCGTCATCGTCAGGGCCTCAGAGCCCCCGCTGACGCTGCAGCTGCTGTCGGACACCACTTACCATATAGTCGCCAAGTGTGACTCGCTGGAGATGGCCTGCCAGGCACCCACCACCTTCAAGACCCTCGCCGAGCCGCAGGAGCTCCCCTATTGCGTCAGCTTCGACACCACGCTCCCCGAGGCCTGGCACTCGCTAGCCCTCCCGACCGGCGAGACATTGCTGGTGCTGCCGCAGTTCACCATCGACAGCCTGCTGCGGCTGAACCTCATGCTCACCGCCCGTCTGAGCGGTGGCAGCGAGGTGACGCTGGGCGTGATGAGCGATGCCGGCGACATCTCCACCTTCGACTCGCTGACCGCCCTCCACTATAACGGCAGTGGCTTTGCCACGCGCTTCTACACGCTGAGGAACTACTTCGGCCACGGCCACTTCCTGGCCCTGCGCTTCAGGGGAAGCCTAGAGGTGAGCCACCTGTCGGTGAGCGACTGCGCCGCCTTCGACTTCAGGCTCGAAGAGGAGGAGAACGACCATGTGACGATAGGATGGGAGCAGCAGGGGACGCCCACCGTCACCGTCGAATACGGCCCCATGGGCTTCACCCCCGGCACCGGCAGGGTGTTGACGGCCCACCAGCCGCCCTTGCGCATCGACAGTCTGGAAGGGCTGACCAACCATGCCTTCTACGTCAGCGGCAGCTGTGACAACACGCCCTGCCGTCCCGCCATCAAAGACACCTTCATGACCTTCACGCCCCAGGGCGGCGAAGGCTGCATCGACTATACCGACCTCTATGCCCCCTATGTGAGCTGCAAATACGGCACCTATAGCAACCCGTCGGAGAACACCGGCGTGGTGAACCTGGGCTTCCTGAATGCCGCCTCGCGCCACACCATCCACTTCGACACCACGGAGCGCGACGCCCGCACCGGCGGACTGCTGCGCACGGTGCCCGAAGGCAAGATGGCCTCGGTGCGTCTGGGCAACTGGCTCACCGGCAACAACGGCCAGCCACAGGCGGAGAACATCACCTACGGCATGACCGTGGACACCACGATGTTCAACCTCCTGGTGCTGCGCTATGCCGCCGTGCTGCAAGACCCCGAGCACTCGCCCGACCTGCAGCCCCGCTTCCGCCTGCAGATACTCAACTCGGCGGGTGACCTCATCGACTCCTGCGGCTTGGCCGACTTCATCGCCAACCCCTCACTGATAGGGAGCACGGACGAAGGAGGATGGAACCAGGCTGCCAACGAGGTGCTGTGGAAAGACTGGACCACCGTGGGCATCGACCTCACGGCCTACTCGGGACAGACCATCTTCATCCGCCTGACCACCAACGACTGCGGCGAAGGGTCGCACTACGGCTATGCCTACTTCACCCTCGAATGCGCCACCAAGCGCATGCAGACCGAGGGCTGCAGCTATGTGCCCGACAACCGCTTCACCGTGCCCTCGGGCTTCCGCTATCGCTGGTACAGCAACCACGACACCACCACCTTCTCCACCGCGTCGAGCATCTGGGTGGCCTCGGACAACAGCACCACCTACTACTGCCAGCTGTCGTTCATTGACAAGCCGTCGTGTAACTTCACCATGAGCGCCTTCGCCGGCGCCCGCTTCCCGCTGGCCATCATCGACACGCTGGTCACCGTGGCCAACTGCGAGTTCGACCTGGTGATGACCGACCGAAGCACCATCTCGAGCGACGGTGTGAACCCCGTAGGCACCGGCGAGGGCTGTGAGAGCCGGCTGTGGCTGCTGCCCGACGGCAGCACCTCCACCGCCTCTGTGGTGACGATGCACCTGACGGACACCGCTGACATCGACATCACCCTCATCGCCGGCATCGCCGACGACCAGTGTATCGACACCCTGCAGCGCACCATCCGTGTGCGACGCCTCTACCCCGACGCCACCATCGAGGCCCCCTCGCAACGCTGTGACAACGATGGCCCCGACGGGCTCTACGTGCGCCACGCCACCTCCTACCACTGGAGCGGCGGTGGCACCGGCCCACGGCAGGTGGCACCCACCAGGGACACCACGGTGACCTGCTATACCGTGGACACCAACGGCTGCCGAGACACCCTGCACCACACCCTGCGGGTCTTCCCCACCTACGACCTGCTCTATAGCGACTCGGTGTGCAACACCGACAGCAGCTACCGCTGGATTGACACCACGATAGTCATCGACCAGAGCGACGGCATCATCGGCCGCATGCGCCACCTGACCACCGGCGAAGGCTGCGACAGCCTCATGACCCTCAGTCTGCAGCTCATGCCCTCCTACTACCTCCACCACTATGACACCCTGTGCCACGACAGCCAGCTGCCCTTCTTCGACACCGTGCTCACCACCACGGGCGACTACCTGCATGTAGACAGCACCGCTTTCGGGTGCGACAGCATGGTGACCATGCACCTGGAAATAGTGCCGCGCGTGTTCCGCGACGACGAACGTGTGGAGTGTGACTCGCTGGTATGGATTGACGGCCACACCTACCGTGCCGACACCGCCGGGGCGGTGGACACCCTCTCCACTCCCCGCGGCTGCGACAGCGTGGTGACCCTCCTGCTCACCGTGCACTACTCCACGCTGGAGGTGGAGGTAGACACCTTCTGCCAAGGCAGCCAATACCCCTGGCGGAGCCACCTCATCACGGAGGGCGGACGCCATGCCGACACGCTGCGCACCATAGAAAACTGCGACAGCGTGCTGGCCATCGACCTCACCCGTCTGGACCTGCCCACCCTCTCCATCAGCAGCGACTATGACTGCCAGACCCTCGACTACGAGATACGGGCCCACAGCGACGTGCCCTACCTGCTGTGGTCGTCCTACCCCGTCGACTCCACCCTCCTGGAACATGTCCACGACAGCATCCTCGTGGTCCATCCCGACAGCACCATCCGCTACATCCTCTATGCCGACTATGCGGAGGAGCCGCATTGTCCGGCACGCGACAGCGTCACCATCAAGCCCGCCACGCTGCCCAAGGCGAGGTTGAGGGTGAGCCCCCTGGCGCTGGTGGCGCCGGCCAACGAGTTCGACGCCATGGATGTGGGCCGAGACTTCCTTGAACGCGCCTGGTATCTCAACGGGGAACTGCAAGATGAAGACGGACGCTACCTGCATGTCGTCATGCCCGAAGGCATCGACACCATGTGCGTGATGCTGTTGGTCACCGACGGCCACTGCGAAGACAGCGCCTCGGTATGCGTGCCTCGCCTCTATAATGTCGTCGACGCCCCCAACACCTTCCTCCCCGACGCCGATGAGAACAACATCTTCCGTATCGTGGGAAAGGGCATCCTGGAGGCAGAGATATCCATCTACAACCGTTTCGGCACCCTGGTGTACCGCTCCACCGACATCAACGAAGGATGGAACGGCATCAGCATCAACGGCGACCGCTGTCCCATGGGGGCCTATGTGTGGATTCTCCGCTACACGGCGAGTACTGGCGGACGACATGAGGAGAGAGGCACGGTGCTGCTCGTCAGATAAAAAAAAGGGAGCGGGCTTGCCCAATGGGCAAGCCCGCTCCCTGTATATCCTAAATAGGTAGGACGATTAGGCGTTTTTGTATTTCTCAATCTGTATCTTGAGGGTGTCGACACCGTCGGCGACAGCCTGCTCGAAGGTGTCAGCCTGCTTGGTCACAAAGAGATCCTTGCCGGGGACGAAGATACGGATTTCGGCAATCTTGTTATTATCGCTCTCGGGCTTGTCAACCTTGAGAATCACCTCGCACTTGATGGCATTGTCAATCATGCGATCCAGCTTGGCGACCTTTTCGTTGATAAACTTCTCGAGCTTCTCGTCGGCTTTGAATTTCACCGAATTGATGGTTGTGTTCATAATATCCTCCTTTTTTAGATTAATAGGTTTTATTTGACATGGAGATAGAGGGAGATAGAGGGAGATAGGAGGAGATAAAAGACAATGGTTTTGAGTATTGTCCCCTATCTTCGCCGCTGAAAAGCGGCATATCTTCCGTTATCTTCTGATATCTCCTCATTGTTCATTTTTTTCTGCTCCTCGGGTGGGCGTGCTTGTAGACCTCTTTCAGGTGTTCGCGGGTCACATGGGTGTAGACCTCCGTGGTGGCCAGGTCGGCATGTCCCAGCAGCTCCCTGATGGCTTCGATGCTGCCTCCCTCGTTCAGGATATGGGTGGCGAAGCTATGGCGGAACACATGTGGACTGATGCGGTCGGCATTGGAGAGCGCGGTCATGTATTTCCGCACCGTCTGGTAGACATCGGCAGGGGTGATCTGCCTGCCCTTGCGGCCGACGAAAAGCCACTCGCTTTCGCCCATTTCCTGCTCCTTTAACGCAAGATAATCTTTAATATTGTGTACCAATTCATTTTCTATCGGTATCAGGCGCTCTTTATTCCTCTTTCCCAGCACTTTGATGGTCATGGAAGAAAAATCGACCGACGACACCTTCAGTCCTGCCAGCTCGGAGCGGCGCATGCCCGTCTCATAGAGCATGCGCAGCATCAGCTTGTCGCGTTGTCCCATGAAGTCGGTGGCGAAGAGCCCCTCGCTGTAGAGGCGCTCCGTCTCGCTCTCTTTGAAAAACACCGGCAGGCGTTTGGGCTGCTTGGGTGCCGACACCTTGGCCATGATGTCGGCCTCGAGGAATCCGCGGCGACGCAGGAAACGGAACCAGCTGCTCAGCGACGACAGGCGCCGCTTGACGGTGCCGGCAGCCTCGCCACGATCCATGTGTTCCATCTGCCACTCGCGCACCTCGCGAGCCGTCACCTCGTCGAGCGAGGTGACCTGCTGGCGTGCCAGCCAGTCGGCGAAATCGCGCAGGTCGCCGATATAGTTCTGCACCGTCCCCGCCGCCATGCGGCGCTCGGTGGCGATGTAGGTGTGGAACCGTTCTATGGCCTCGTCGACAGTCATCCCTTTTCCTTATCATAAAGGCCGCCTGATGAGGCGGCCTTTATCCATTGTTGTGTCAACAAAAGCGGCTTATTCTTCGCATTTGAATTCCATGGCCACCTTCTCGAGCTCGGCCATAGCGGCAGAGTCGTCTTTATACTTGTCGTTGATGGTCTTGACGGTCTCGTAGAACTCTTCCATGCATTTCTGCAGCTTCTCGGAGTCGACGTTCTCTTCCTTGGACATTTTTTCGCATTCGCAACCCTTCTGGAGGGCGGCTTTGGCCTCGGAGGCGGGACCACCGCAAGCGGTAAAGGCAAACAGGCAAGCGCAAGCGCTGACAGCGAGCATTACTTTCTTCATAAATTCTAAATTTTGGTTAATAATAAGGTTTTTGTCTTGATTATTTTTTGCAAAATTACAAACAATTTTCAAACCGTGCAAATTTTTTTTGCAAAAATAGGAAATAAGTCCCTTCGCACAATAAAAACACCTTTTTTCTGTTATCATTAAAATCACAAACAACAACACTATGGAAATCAGCAAACTTAACATCGACGAGAGTGCCAAGATCAACGCACAATCCTGGCTCGACGGAGCATACGACGAGGCCACCAAGCAGGCCATCCGCGACATGGCGGAGAATAACCCCAACGAACTCAACGAGAGCTTCTACCGTCACCTGGAGTTCGGTACCGGCGGCTTGCGCGGCATCATGGGCGTGGGCACCAACCGCATGAACAAATACACCGTGGCCATGGCCACCCAGGGATTGGCCAACTATGTGAAAAAAGTCAACAAGACTTCAAGTCAACAAGACTTCGAGTTGCGGGCCGCGGTGAGTCACGACAGCCGCAACCACAGCCGCGAGTTTGCTGAGATCACCGCTTCGGTGCTTGCCGCCAACGGCTATAAGGTATACCTCTTCGACGGCATGCGTCCCACGCCGGAGCTGAGTTTCGCCGTGCGCCACTTCAAGTGCCACACCGGCGTCATGGTCACCGCCAGCCACAACCCCAAAGAGTACAACGGATACAAGGCCTATTGGAGTGACGGCTGCCAGCTGACGGCTCCCCACGACGAGGCCGTCATCGAGGAGGTGCTGAAAATTAAGAGCGTCGCCGACGTCAAGATGACCGGTGGCGAAAAGAACATCACCATCATCGGAGAGGATGTCGACAAGGTGTACCTCCAGCGCGTGGAGCAGAACTCGCTCAACCCCGAGCTGATTAAGAAACACCACGATGTGAAGATTGTCTATACCCCGCTGCACGGCACCGGCATCACCCTCATCCCCCGCATGCTGAAACAGCTGGGCTTCACCAATGTCAACATCGTCGAGGCACAGGCCATCCCCGACGGCAACTTCCCCACCACCCCCTCGCCCAACCCCGAGGAGAAAGCGGCCATGAGCATGGCCGTCGACCTGGCCAAGAAGATTGACGCCGACATCGTCTTCGCCTCTGACCCCGACGCCGACCGCGTGGGGGTCGCCGTGAAGCGTCCCGACGGCGAATGGATGCTCCTCAACGGAAACCAGACCATGAGCGTCCTGTTCTACTATATCGTCAAGCAGTGGCAGGAGAAGAAGATGCTCACCGGCAACGAGTTCATGGTGAAGACCATCGTCACCAGCGAGCTGCCCGCCGACATCGCCACACGTGCCGGCATCAAGATTTACGACGTGCTGACGGGCTTCAAGTTCATCGGCTCGAAAATCCTCGAGCTCGAGGGCATCGAGACCTTCATCGCCGGCGGCGAAGAGAGCTACGGCTACATGATCGGCGACTTCGTGCGTGACAAAGATGCCGTGGCCGCCTGCTCGATGATTGCCGAGATTGCCGCCTGGGCCCGCGAGAACGGCAAGACCTTCTTCGACGTCCTCGTCGACATCTACAAGGAGTACGGCTTCTATAAGGAAGGCCTCGTCAGCGTGGTACGCAAGGGCAAGAGCGGCGCCGAGGAGATCCAGCAGATGATGCGCGACTACCGCAGCAACCCGCCGGCGGAGATCGACGGCGAGAAAGTGATCTGCCTCAAGGACTACCAGGTGCTCGAAAGCAAAGACCTCGTCAGCGGCAAGGTCACCAAGATCAACCTGCCGAAGAGCAACGTGCTGCAGTTCTTCACCGACAAGGGCAACAAGATCACCGTGCGCCCCAGCGGCACCGAGCCCAAGATCAAGTTCTACTTCAGCGTCAAGGGCGAGTTGTGCTGCAAGGACTGCTTCGACAAGACCAACTCCGCCCTCGACGGCAAAATCGAAAGCATCAAGAAGAGCATGAATTTAGTATAAGGGAGTGAAAGGGAGTGAGAAGGAGTGAAAGGGAGTGAAAGGACGATAGATGAATTTACCGTCGAAGATACTGGAGGAGGCTGTGGAGCAACTGGCGAGTCTGCCCGGTGTGGGCAAACGGTCGGCGTTGCGCTATGCGCTGTTCCTCATGAATGAGGAGGAGAACAAGGTGCGCGACCTCAGCGAGTCCTTGACACGCCTGAAGACCCACCTGCACCACTGCCGCCACTGCCACAATGTCAGCGACACAGAGGTCTGTCCCATCTGCTCTTCCGAAAAAAGGCAGAAAGGCATCATCTGTGTCGTGGAGAACGTGCAGGATGTGATGGCCGTGGAGAACACTCAACAGTACAGAGGACTCTACCATGTGCTGGGCGGCGTCATCTCGCCCATCGACGGCATCGGCGTCCACGACCTCGAGATAGCGTCGCTTATCCGACGTGTCGAGAGCGGCGATCCCGCACCCGTCGAGGAGGTCATCCTGGCCCTTCCCACCACCATGGAGGGCGACACCACGAACTATTATATCAATAAGTTGCTGCAACCCCTGGGAGTGAAGGTCACCACGCTGGCCCGTGGCGTCGCCGTGGGCGACAGCCTCGAATATGCCGACGAGATTACCCTCGGCCGCAGCATCATGCACCGGATACCCTTTGAGAGTTAATAGATAATAGTTAATAGATAATAGTTGAAAATTGAAAACATTATTTACTGTTACCGCTTTTCTGGGCTTGCTGGCTTGTGGCCAAAGTAATCCGAATATTCAGAGCTATCCGAGTGTTCCGAATCATCAGATTATTCAGAATAGTCAGGACACTCCGAACAATCAAATTACCCTCGAAGAGGCCATCGGCGAGATGCTGCTGGTGGGCTTCCGCGGCACCGAGATTGACAGCACCAACCATATCTGGAGCGACATCAAGAAATACCATGTCGGTAGCGTCATCCTCTTCGACTACGACGCCCCCACAGGCACCCGAGGACGCAACATCAAGAGTGCCCAGCAGGTGAAGAACCTCTGCTCACAGCTGCGCGCCCTCTCCCCGAACCTCCTCATCGGCATCGACCAAGAGGGTGGCCGTGTGTCGAGGCTCAGTCCCAAATACGGCTTCCCCACCATTCTGTCGCCACAAAGATGTGCTATGGGAGGTCTCGACACCGTACGCCGTTATGCTCGCCTCACCGCCGAGATGCTACACGACCTCGGCATCAACCTCAACTTCGCCCCTGTGGCCGACGTCAATGTCAACCCCTCCTGCCCCATCATCGGCAAGTTGGAGCGTTCCTTCTCGACCGACACCCTGTCGGTGACGGGCTGCTGCGCCATCTGGATGGACGAGCAGCGTGCGAAAGGCGTGGCCAGCTGCCTGAAGCACTTCCCCGGCCATGGCAGCGCCAAGGGCGACACCCACAAGGGCCTCGTCGACGTCACCGAGACCTGGCAGCGCTATGAACTCTACCCCTATAGAGAACTCGCAGGGTTGAAACTCGATATGGTGATGACGGCCCATGTCATCAATCGCCAGATGGACCCCTCGGGGCTGCCCGCCTCCCTCTCGCCACGCATCACCTCCTACCTGCGTGACAGCCTGTACTTCAACGGTGTCATCGTCACCGACGACCTCGCCATGGGAGCCATCGCCGACCAATACACCATCGAGCAGACCATCCGCATGGCCCTCGACGCCGGTGCCGACCTCCTCTGCCTCAGCAACAACGGCAAGGACTACGACCCCGGCATCGTCCCCAAGGTAGTGTTCACCATCTACAACCTCATCGCCGAAGGTGCCGTCACTACCGACCGCATCTATCAGTCCGCCCTCCGTGTCCGCGAGCTGAAAGAAAACCTCTCCAAATCAAGTCGTTGAGAAAAAAGATTGGCAGATTAAAAAAAAATACGTATATTTGCACCTATTGAAACAATAAAAATAAAACAACTAAATACTTGAACATTATGGCAAAAGAAGTGAACGAAGCAGATGCCCAGAAATTGGAAAAACTGAAAATCCTCCAGAGCACCCTCGACAAGATAGAGAAGAGCTACGGCAAAGGCTCCATCATGAAGCTAGGCGACCGTCCCGACGAGCAACTTGACGTCATCTCCACCGGCAGCATCAGCCTCGACATGGCCCTGGGCGTCGGCGGCTTCCCCCGTGGCCGCGTCATCGAAATCTACGGCCCTGAGAGCTCCGGTAAGACCACCCTGGCCATCCATGCCATCGCCGAATGCCAGAAAAACGGAGGCATCGCCGCCTTCATCGACGCTGAGCATGCCTTCGACAGCTTCTACGCCAAGAAACTGGGTGTCGACATCAACAACCTGCTGGTCTCGCAGCCCGACAACGGCGAACAGGCCCTCGAGATTGCCGACAACCTCATCCGTTCCGGCGCCATCGACATCATCGTCATCGACTCCGTGGCCGCCCTGACCCCCAAAGCCGAAATCGACGGCGATATGGGCGACAGCAAGGTGGGTCTCCAGGCTCGCCTCATGAGCCAGGCCATGCGCAAGCTCACCGCCACCATCAGCAAGACCAACTGCTGCTGCATCTTCATCAACCAGCTGCGCGAAAAGATTGGCGTGATGTTCGGCAACCCCGAGACCACCACCGGTGGCAACGCCCTGAAGTTCTACGCCTCCGTGCGTATCGACATCCGCCGCACCCAGGCCATCAAGGACGGCGACCAGAATATCGGTAACCGCGTCAAGGTGCGTGTGGTGAAGAACAAGGTGGCTCCTCCTTTCCGCCAGTGCGAGTTCGACCTCATGTTCGGCGAGGGCATCTCCAAGCTGGGCGAGATTATCGACCTCGGCGTCGACCTCGACATCATCCACAAGAGCGGCTCGTGGTTCAGCTACGGCGAGAGCAAGCTGGCCCAAGGACGTGAAGCCCTCAAGCAGCTGCTGCGCGACAACCCCGAGCTCACCGACGAACTCGAAGGCAAGATCCGCACCGCCCTCAAGGAAAAACAGGCCGCCGAAGACTAACGTTAACCATTAACCATTACCAAAATGTACGTCATCGACGAAGCACGCGAGAAGCGCGATATCCAGGCACGCTATAAAGAGCTCATCGAAGCCTGCCGGGCGCTGAAGACCCTCTCCCCCGAGGAGGAGGCCGATATCCTGCGTGCCTTCCAGATGGCCAAGAAAGCCCATGCCGGCACCCGCCGCAAGAGCGGTGAACCCTATATCTTCCACCCCCTGGCCGTGGCACTCATCGCTGTCAAGGAGGTGGGCCTCGGCCCCACAGCCGTTATCGCAGCACTGCTGCACGACGTCGTCGAGGACACCGATATCACCCTCGACGAGATACGCATGGTCTTCGGCGACCGCGTGGCCACCATCGTCGACGGCGTCACCAAGATCGAGGACGTCATGCTCCTCCAGCAGTCGGAGAGCAAACAGGCAGAGAACTACCGCAAGATATTGCTCTCCATGTGCAACGACGCCTACGTCATCTTCCTCAAGCTCTGCGACCGTCTGCACAACATGCGCACCCTCGGCTCGATGAAAGACACCAAGAAGCTCATCATCGCCTCCGAGACCTCCTACCTCTACATCCCCCTGGCCCACCGTCTGGGACTCTACAACATCAAGACCGAGCTCGAGGAGCTCGTCATGCGCTACACCAACCCAGAGAAATACGAAGAGATTGAGGCCAAAATCGCCGCCACTGCCAGCAAAGGGGCCCAACTCCACGAATGCCTCGTCGACCCCGTGCGCAAGATGCTCGACGCCGAAGGTCTTCACTATTCCATCAAGACCCGCGTCAAGTCGGTCTACAGCTGCTGGAAGAAGATAGAGAACAAGCACGTCTCCTTCGAGGAAATCTTCGACCTCTACGCCATGCGCATCATCCTCAACGACGTGCCGCGCGAGAAGGAGCGCGAGGAGTGCTTCCGCGTCTACGCCCTCATCTCGCAAAAATTCGACCCCAACCCCACACGCTTCCGCGACTGGATTACCCACCCCAAGAACAACGGCTACGAGAGCCTGCAGACCACCGTCATGACGCCCATCGGCACCTGGGTGGAGATACAGATTCGTACCGAGCGCATGGACAACATCGCCGAGAAGGGTATGGCTGCCCACTTCCTCTACAAGGAGGCACACCCCGATGAGAACATCGAAGGCAACCCCGTCGAGGAGTGGCTACAGCAGATACGCACCTCGCTCGAGCAGAGCGACAAAAGCGCTCTCGACCTCGTCGAGGAGTTCAAGGAAGCCCTCTATACCAAGGAGATATACATCTTCACCCCCCGCGGCCGCACCGTCACGCTGCCCTCGCGCAGCACCGTGCTCGACTTCGCCTATGCCATCCACACCGACCTCGGCCACCACTGCATCGGCGCCAAGGTCAACGCCCGCGTCGTCAGCCGCAACGAACGCCTCCATACTGGCGACCAGGTGCAGATCCTCACCACCGCCAACACCTTGCCTAGCGACGAGTGGCTCAACGAATGCCAGACCTCGCATGCCAAGGACGCCATCAAGGACTACCTCCGCTCCCACAAGAAAGAGCAATCGGCCGAAGGCCGCCGCAAGCTGAAAGAATACTACAAGAACCTGAACCTCAGGGACAACCCCCAGAACTGGGGACAGCTCAAACGCTTCCTTGGCAACCCCTCCGACATCGATGTCCTCTACGACATCGCCGTGGGTACCGTCACCGAGCACCATGTGGCCGAATGCTTCGGCAAAGCACGTCCCGAACCCAACCTCATCTTCCTCGACAAATACAAGCAGCTCTCCACCCCCTTCCTCCTCGACAAGGAGTACGAGAACCTGCCCACCGAGACAGCCCCCTGCTGCAAGCCCGTCCAGGGCGACCAGGTGGTGGGCATCGTCCAGGACGACCGCATCATGGTGCACCGCACCAACTGCAAAGAAGCCATGCGCGAGATGGCCAACCACGAGAACCACATCGTCCGCGCCAAGTGGCGCCCCGGCGAGCAGCTCTCCCTGCTAACGGGTATCTCCCTCACCGCCATCGACCGCAAGGGTCTCCTCCAAGAGATTACACACCACATCTCCTCCGAGCTCGACCTCAACATGCGCGCCATCACCCTCGAGACCTCCGAGGGCGTCGTACGCGGCATCATCATGCTCTACGTCAACGACGTGGAGAAGCTCAACAGTCTTATCGAAAAACTCCAAGCCGTCGATGGAATCGAACAAGTGCAGCGCATCTGACGCCTTCCAGCGCCTCTCCGACATCTTGGACACCCTGCGCAAAGAGTGCCCCTGGGACCGCAAGCAGACCATGAAAAGCCTCCGCTACCTCACCATCGAGGAGGTCCACGAACTCAGCGAAGCGGTGATTGCCCTTAACGACCTTAAGGACTCTAAGGACCCTAAAGTCCTTAACGACCTCAAGAAAGAGCTCGGCGACCTCGCCATGCACATCCTCTTCTACTGCAAGATTGCCGAGGAGGAGGGGCTCTTCACTACCGCCGACGTGTACAACGCCATCTGCGACAAGCTCATCGCGCGCCATCCCTTCATCTACGACAAAGAGAACTATCACGGCGAAGACTGGGAGCAGCTCAAGATGCGCGAAGGCCGCAAGAACGTCCTCGAAGGCGTCCCCGACTCGCTGCCATCGCTCGTCAAGGCCGTCAGGATGCAGGAAAAGGTAGAAGGTGAAAGTGGAAAGGTGAAAGGTGAGATAGCTGACGCCGAGCAAGAACCTCTCACCTTTCACCTCTTACCTCTCACCTCTGAAGAGCAATTCGGAGAACTGCTCTTCTCTCTCGTCGACTGGGGTCGCCGCCACGGCATCAACGCCGACGACGCCCTCTGCCTAGCCAACCGCCGCTTCAAAGAAGCCCATTCCTGCTAAAATAAATTTGGCAGTTCCGTTTTTTATTTGTACCTTTGCCTCGATTTTCTTTAATTAAAAGGTTACCACCTCGTGGTCGGTCCTGTGATGGAAGCTACAGGAAACAATATCTACTGCCGATTCTGGGCCAACCTGCAAGGTGGCTGGATAAAGGCTGGTGTCATTACCAACATCCACGACACCTCCACATTCATCCCGTTGGTAACCGTCAGTGGCAGCGGATGGAACGAGTATGAGTTCACCACCACTGAGGTGGGCATCGACGACGTGTATGGCAGCCACATCACCCTCTTCCCGAACCCCGCCAGCGCCACGGTGACCCTCACAGGCATCGAAGGCCAGGCCACGGTGTCGGTGGTCGACATGAACGGACGTGTGAGTGGAGAGTGGAGAGTGGAGAGTGGAAAACTCACTATCGATGTCAGTGGCTTCGCTCAGGGTGCCTACTTCGTCCGCATCACTGGCGAGCAGAACACCGCCATCCGCAAGCTCATCGTCAAATGACGATGGGCTTGCCCCACAACAAGAAAAGCCCCGCCGGATGGCGGGGCTTTCTTTGTTAATGCAGGAGAAGCAGCTTATTTGGCGGCTTTCTTCACAGCAGCTTTTTTCTTGGGAGCAGCCTTGGGGGCGGCGGCTTTCTTCACCGGAGCGGCCTTCTTGGCGGGAGCGGCAACAGCCTTGGGAGCAGCAGCCTTTTTGGCAGCCGGTTTCTTGGCGGCGGGCTTTTGGGCAGCAGCCTTCTTGGCCACGGGCTTGTTGTAGCGCTGGCAATCCATGGGGGTGACACAGGTGCCGGTGGCACGAGCCACGAGGATGCGCTCCTCGAGCACCTCGGCGGCGCTGGCGCTGATCTCGGGAAGGGTACGGATGACCTTGTAGGCCTCGAATTTCATCTTGCGGCTGGTGTTACCCACGTGGGTGATTTCACCGTAAGCCTCGATGTAGTCGCCGGCATAGACAGGAGCCTTGAACTCCACCATGTCGTAGGCGCAGAAGAGACCCTCGTCGCCGTCCTGCTTGATGAGAAGCTCGGTGGCCACGTCGCCAAAGAGATGAACCATGTGGGCGCCGTCCACGAGATTTCCACCGTAGTGGGCGTCCTTGGCGCTCATGCGGACGCGAAGCATAGATGTAACTGCCATATTTCTTTAAGATTAAAAGTTTTAAAGATTTAAAGATTTAAAGATTAAAAGATTATTTTTGCTGATTTTCCTGCAGAAACCGGATAAGACTGTTGATACCAGCAGATATCATTCTGCATAAATCGAACAGCCGTTGTTGCTGTTCCATGCTGCAATATCCAAATTCTCCACAGAGATAAAGCATGCTGCGTACTTCTGCACTACTTCCTTTTGCAATATTGAGAAACCGGATATACGATGGTGCAGAACCACTTTCACTGCCTTCCGCAATATTGTTCATAATAGAGACCGAAGCCCTTTGGATTTGATCCCGTAAGCCCCAGTCTCTACAATTTTGCATCATTTCGTATATTTCCTTTGTCAGTTCTTTGGCCTGTTGCCAGATACTGAGTTCCTCGAAGTAGGCCATACGTCGCAAGAACTTTTCATCTTTTAATCTTTTTAACTTTTCATCCTTTGATGATGTAATCAACAAAGATACCGGGGGTCTTGACGTTTTCGGGAGCGATGCTGCCGGTCTTGACAATCTCCTGCGGCTCGACGATGACGGTGTCGGCGGCGGTGGCCATCATGGGGCAGAAGTTCTGGCTGGTGCCCTTGTAGACCAGGTTGCCTTCCTCGTCGGCGATGTTGGCGCCGATGATGGCGACGTCGGCATGGACGGGTTTCTCAAGGAGGTACTCCTTGCCGTCGACGGTCACCTTCTGCTTGCCGTTCTCGACCACGGTGCCGAGACCCGTCTGGGTCAGCACACCACCCAGGCCGGCGCCGGCGGCGCGGATCTGCTCGGCGAGGGTGCCCTGCGGCTGCAACGTCACCTTCAGCGTGCCAGCATTCATCTGGTCGATGGTGTTGTTGTTGGTTCCGATATGGGTGGCGATGAGTTCCTTCACCTGATGGTTGGTGATGAGTTTGCCAACACCCACCTCGGGATAGGCGGTGTCATTGCAGATAATGGTGAGGTCCTTTACGTTGCGGGCCACGAGTTCATCGATAAGGGCGATGGGGTTACCCACGCCGAGAAAACCTCCGACCATAACGGTCATGCCGTCGTGAATCTTGTCGGCGGCCTCTTTTACTGTGACAAATTTGTTCATGATATATACTATTTTACTTGTTGTTGCGTTAATAATTTCAAAATGCAAAAATACTATATTTTTGTAATATATAAAAAAAAATTTGCACGGGTGCCGAAATATGAGTACTTTTGCACTTGAAAAATAACAACTAAAAGGAAGATGAAGAAACCACTTATAGCCCTTGTAATCATGCTGATTGCCACTGTCGCCAACGCTCAGGAATACGTTGAAGCGGTGGAGAAATGGAAGGTGGCAGAGGTGTGGGGCAACAACTACCACGGGTGGGCTTTCCACCAGGATGTGGAGGTCGACTTCACCGTCGAGAACCAGGACGGCCGTTTCACCCCCACCGACGAGGAAATTGCCGACGCCGAATACCTGATACAGAAAAAACTGGCCTACGTCAACCGCGACCATGTCAACCAGGAAGGCCAGTGTCCCGTCATCGACGAGCATACGCGCCTCTACCGCCGCCAATATGTGGGCTTCACCAACAACCGCGGCGACCATATCATCTGGCTCAACGCCCTGTGGGACGACAACCTCACCGATGAGAAGCTGGCCTCCGACGTGCTGCTCACTGCCGGCGGATGCGGCCACTTCTGGCACATCAAGTGCAACCTCGCCACACGCCAGGTCTACGGCCTCGAGGTCAACGAGAGCGGTGATATCCACTACTTGCCGCGCAAGAAGAAACCCGCCCCGCGCATCAGCCGTCCCAAGAGCTACGACAAAAGGCAAAAAGTGCGCATCACCGGCTATCGCAACGGCCAACCCGTCACCAAATAAATGGAACTCAAGAACCTCATAGTCAAGTTCGTCAAGTTCGGTCTCGTCGGTGCCAGCGGCGCCGTTATCGACTTTGGCCTGACAGCGCTTTGCAAAGGCATCTTCGGCGTACCCGAACTGCTGGCTAACGCCATCGGTTTCACTGTCGCCGCCACAAGCAATTACTTCCTCAACCGCGTATGGACGTGGAAAAGCACCTCCAAAGAGGTCGGCGTCGAATATGCCAAGTTCTTCTTCGTCTCCCTCATCGGACTGGGCATCAACTCCCTCGTTGTTTTCCTGCTGAAAGACATCAGCATCGTCCCACGCTTCTTCGACACCACGCTCGACTGGGACTTCTGGGTGGCCAAAGTCATCGCCACAGCCATCGTGATGGTGTGGAACTTCCTGGCGAACAACTTCTTCACCTTCCGCAAAAAAGATGAAAAGATAAAAAGATAAAAAGATGAAAAGAGGGAAAGATAAAAAGAGGAAAAGATAAAAAGATAAAAAGGGACGACAACTTTTAATCTTTCAAGCAAAGCGATCTTTTAAACTTTTAATCTTTTAAGCAAAGCGACCTTTTAAACTTTTAATCTTTCAAGCAAAGCGATCTTTTAAACTTTTAATCTTTCAAGCGAAGCGATCTTTTAAACTTTTAATCTTTCAAGCAAAGCAATCTTTTAAACTTTTAATCTTTCAAGCAAAGCGACCTTTTAAACTTTTAATCTTTCAAGCGAAGCGATCTTTTAACTTTTAATCTTTTAAGCAAAGCGACCTTTTAAACTTTTAATCTTTCAAGCAAAGCGATCTTTTAAACTTTTAATCTTTCAAGCGAAGCGATCTTTTAAACCCTTAATCTTTCAAGCAAAGCGACCTTTTAAACTTTTAATCTTTCAAGCAAAGCGATCTTTTAAACTTTTAATCTTTCAAGCGAAGCGATCTTTTAAACCCTTAATCTTTCAAGCAAAGCGACCTTTTAAACTTTTAATCTTTCAAGCGAAGCGATCTTTTAAACCTTTAAAACCCACAATATCATGGAAATCTTATCCAACCGCATCCTCAATATGGCTGAGAGCGAGACTCTCGCCATGACTGCCAAAGCCCGCGAGCTCAAAGCCCAGGGCAAAGACGTCATCAGCCTCTCCATCGGCGAGCCCGACTTCAACACCCCCGAGGTGGTGAAGGAAGCCGCCAAGAAAGCTATCGACGAAAACTTCACCCACTATCCCCCGGTGCCCGGCTATGCCGACCTCAAGGAAGCTATCTGCACCAAGCTGAAGCGCGACAACGGCCTCGAGTACAAGCCCGAGCAGATTGTCGTCAGCACCGGCGCCAAGCAGAGCCTCTTCCAGGTCGTGCAGTGCCTCATCAACCCCGGCGACGAGGTCATCATCCCCACCCCCTTCTGGGTCTCCTACAAGGAGTTCGTCCGCCTCGCCGAGGGTAAGTGCGTCTTCGTGAAGACCAAACTCGAGAACGACTTCAAGGTCACCCCCGAGCAGCTCGAAGCCGCCATCACCCCCCGCACCAAACTCATCATGTTCTCCTCCCCCAGCAACCCCACCGGTATGCTCTACACCAAAGAGGAGCTGAAGGGTATCGCCGAGGTCGTCGCCAAGCATGAGAACCTCTTCGTCATGGCCGACGAGATCTACGAGCACATCAACTTCGTGGGCAAACACGAGTCGATAGCCCAGTTCCCCGAGGTCAAGGAGCGCGTCATCACCGTCAACGGTGTCGCCAAGGGCTTCGCCATGACCGGCTGGCGTATCGGCTTCATCGCCGCCCCCACGGTCATCGCCAAGGCCGCCAACAAGCTCCAGGGCCAGGTGACCAGCGCCACCTGCTCCATCGCCCAGAAAGCCACCGTCTGCGCCATGCTCATGGACCCCAAGACCAGCAAGGACATCATCGACATGCGCAACATCTTCCAGATGCGCCGCGACATGGTCTACCAGCTCCTCTGCGACATCCCCGGCCTCAAGGTCCGTCTCCCGCAGGGCGCCTTCTACTTCTTCCCCGATGTGAGCAGCTACTATGGCAAGTCGTTCAACGGCAAGAAGATTGAGAACTCCACCGACATGGCCTTCTACCTCCTCAACGAGGCCAACGTGGCCACCGTCATGGGCTCCGCCTTCGGCGACGACAGCTGCATCCGCCTCTCCTACGCCACCAGCGAGGACCTCCTCCGCGAAGCCCTCCGCCGCATCAAAGAAGCCCTGGCCAAACTGCAATAGCAGACAAACAAAAAATCCATAGATAAGGCACTGTCTTTCAAGATGGTGCCTTTTTGTTATATTTTTATCTCCTCATACATAGCATATTACAAAATATACACTTTCCCAACCCCTGCATAACTCTCACTAAACCAATACCAAAGTAAGACCAGAGTAAGAGGGGAGTAAGAGGGGAGTAAGACCTAGAGGCTTAAAGGTCTGAAAATCAAGCCCCATTTTTAAGGTTATGTTAAGTAGGATTGAGAGGGCGGGGACAAAAAAAGGAGGGCGCCCGCATCCGCGGGCGCCCTCAAAGGCCTTCTCATACGCTTTTAGTCGGCCTCGTAGATGAGCAGCTTGGCTTCTTCGGGAATCCAGAGGAAGAGCAGGGGATCCTTGTCGCCCTTCTTGCTGATCCAGCATCCGCCACTCTCGGCGTCGATAACCATGTTGCAATATTTCTTGTGAATCCTCTGCTCGGCCAGCAGGTGGTCTTCGTTGTCGTAGACCTGCAGGTAGGTGTCGCCGCCGTCGCGGACGATGGCATACATGATGTCGCCGCTGATGCCGTAGGTGACCATGTCGACATTGTAGGTATCCTGGACGTACCGGCGGACCACGACGACGTCGGTCACATGGTAGTCATACCAGTAGCTGTTGCAGTAGAGCCAGAAGCCGGGCCAGTAGAGGTGACGCAGGGGCAGGGGATCCCAGAAGACGGGGTGGCAGTGGACCCTGTAGCCGTGCCAAGGATGGTGGAAGTAGGGGGCTGGGCGTATCGGACGGTGGCTGGGAGGCATCGGACCGGGATGGCCGGGGCGTGCATAGCCGGCGCTACGACCCGAAGGATGACCCGTGGGACGGCCGCTGACGCCGGCAACCGTCGGGCTACCGCCGCGTTGCACCGCGTGGCCGCTACCGGGGCCGGCACTGGGACGTGCAGGGGCACCACCTCTGACGGCACCGCCACGGTCGGAACCCGGGGCCGGGCGCACTCCCGTGCCACGGGAGACTCCGCTGCTACGGCTGACGCCACTGTTATAGCTGTCACGGCTCACTCCCGTGCTGCGGGCAGGAGCAGCACTGTAGCTGCTGCGACTCGGGCTGCTGTAGCTGCTGCTCGTGCTGCGCGAGGGGGCACTGTAGCTGCGGCTGCTGGTTGAACTGCTACGGCTCGGAGCGCTATAACTGCGGCTCGGAGCGCTATAACTGCGGCTAGGAGCGCTGTAGCTGCGGCTGCTGCTTGAGCTGCTGCTGCGACTGGGAGCGCTGTAACTACTGCTGCTACGACTGGGAGCGCTGTAACTACTGCTGCTGCGACTGCTGGAGCCGCTGAACGAGCTGCGGCTGCTGCTACTGGGGCTCGACGAACGGCTCACCGACGAGCTGTGTCCGCCACCACTGCGGCCACCGCCGCCTCTCTGGGCCAGCGCGGGCGCGAAGCTCAGCGCCAAGCCTATCATCGCTACGGTTAAGATTCTTGAAGTTTTCATATCTTTACTCCTTTCTTGTTTGTTTTTTCTGTTTCGGTGGAACACACTTTCGCGTTCCTTTTCGGATGCAAAAATAGACAAAAAAACCGGGGAAATTTCCCCGGTCTTCACATATTTTTCCCTGAGGCTATCCGATGGAGCATCCCTCGGTGACCTTCTGGCTGGGTGTAACTAGCACTAAACGACCATCTTTGTCCTCGGCACTGAGTATCATGCCCTGACTCTCGACGCCCTTGAGTTTGCGCGGCGGGAAGTTGGCGATGAAGCACACCTGCATGCCGACGAGCTTCTCAGGCTCGGGGTAGTACTTGGCGATACCGCTGACGATGGTGCGGGTGCCCATGCCGTCCTCTATCTTGAACTGGAGGAGTTTGTCGGCTTTCGGCACTTTCTGGCATTCTAATATGGTACCCACGCGTATATCCATCTTGCCAAAGTCGTCGATGGTGACATTCTCTTTCACCTCGGCGGGCTTCCAGGCGTTGAGTTCGTTCTGGGCCTTGGTGGCCTGCAGCTTGTCGACCTGGGCCTGGATGGTCTCGTCGCTGATCTGCTCGAAGAGCAACTCGGGCTTCTCGATGGTGTGGCCTTCCATCAGGATGTCGGCACGGCCGGCATCTTTCCAACCCAAGGCCTGCAGATTCATCATGCGGTGCATCTTGTCGGCCGTGAAGGGCAGGAAGGGGGCACAGAGGACGGCGAGGTTGGCGCAGATCTGCAGCGAGAGGTTCATCACCGTGGCGGTACGCTCGGGGTCGGTCTTGATGAGTTTCCACGGCTCCGTGTCGGTGAGGTATTTGTTGCCCAGACGGGCCAGGTTCATCATCTCGCTGAGGGCCTCGCGGAAGCGGTAGGTCTCGATGCTGCGACCGATACGCTCGGGGAAAGTAGCCAACTCACGGATGACCTCTTCGTCCTGTTCGGATAAATTGCCCTGTGCGGGCACGCACCCACCGTAGAACTTGTGCGTCAGCACGAGGGTACGGTTGACGAAGTTGCCGAGGATAGCTACCAGCTCGCTGTTATTCTTCAGTTGGAAATCCTTCCAAGTGAAGTCGTTGTCCTTGGTCTCGGGAGCGTTGCTACAGAGGGTGTAACGCAGCACGTCCTGCTTGCCGGGGAACTCCTGCAGGTACTCGTGCAGCCAGACGGCCCAGTTGCGCGAGGTGCTGATCTTGTCGCCTTCGAGGTTGAGGAACTCGTTGGCAGGCACGTTGGCGGGCAGGATATAGCTGCCGTCGGCGTGGAGCATCGAGGGGAAGATGATGCAATGGAAGACGATGTTGTCTTTGCCGATGAAGTGCACCAGCTTGGTGTCCTTCTCTTTCCACCATTTCTCCCAGTCGTCGCCCTTGAGCTGCTTGGTGAAGCTAATGTATCCGATGGGGGCGTCGAACCACACATACAGCACCTTTCCGTCGGCACCCTCGACGGGCACCTTGACACCCCAGTCGAGGTCGCGCGTGACGGCGCGGGGCTGCAAGCCCGCGTCAATCCACGACTTGCACTGACCATAGACATTGGTCTTCCAGTCGCCCTTGTGACTCTCGAGAATCCACTCGCGCAGCCACGGCTCGTCCTGGTCCAGGGGTAGGAACCAGTGCTTGGTCTCCTTGAGGACGGGCTTCGAGCCGCTGAGGGCGCTCTTGGGATTGATGAGGTCGGTGGCGTTGAGGGAGGTGCCACAGGCTTCGCACTGGTCACCATAGGCGCGCTCGTTGCCACAGTGGGGGCAGGTGCCAGTGATGTAGCGGTCGGCCAGGAAGCAGCCTGCCTCCTCGTCGTAATACTGCTGCGACACTTTTTCGACGAACTTGCCCTCCTCATAGAGCTTTTTAAAGTAGGCCGCGGCGGTCTCGTGGTGCTCCTTGCTGCTGGTACGGCTGTAGATATCGAAAGAGATGCCCAACTCGGCGAAGCTGTCCTTGATGATCTTGTGGTAGCGGTCCACAATGTCCTGCGGCGTGACGCCCTCCTTGCGGGCCTTGATGGTGATGGGCACGCCATGCTCGTCCGAGCCGCCGATGAACATCACCTGCTCGCCCTGGGCACGCAGATAACGCGCATAAACGTCGGCAGGCACATAGACACCTGCCAGGTGGCCGATATGCACCGGACCGTTGGCATAAGGCAGCGCCGACGTCACCGTATAGCGCTTATACTGTTTGTCTTTGTCAGTGTAAACCATTGTGATTGTGTTAATGTGTTAATTCGTTAATGTGTTAGTGGCTTGCGCAAGCATCACTCACGCATTTACACATTCCCACATTTACGCATTCTCTTCTTTCTTCTCCTCCTCCGGCTCGTCGAAGGTGATCTTCTCGGCGGCCAGCAGGATGTTGTACCACGAGAAGAGCTTCTTCACGTCGGAGGCGTGGACGCGCTCACGGTCGTAGTCGGGCAGCACGGCACCCAGCAGGTCGAACATCTCCTTGCTGTCGGCCTTCTTGGGGTCGAAAGCAGTGGCTTTGCCGTCGAGGTGCTTGTATATGGCCTGCATCACGTCCTCCAGGGGACGCTCGTCGCTGTCGGTGAAGAGACGTATCTCGCCCAGCGAGCTGATACGGTCGTTCTTGAAGACGGGGTACTTCTGACCCGAAACGAGGTTCTTCACGATAGCGCCGCCCTTGGTCTGCGACACCAGTTCACTCAGATCCGGCTTGCCGGAAATCACTAAGATGTTTGTCAAATCCATTTTTAGTACTTGATTTAGTTAATGAGAAAAAATAACGCGGAATATATATTTATATTGCTTTACAGATTGAATTTTATTAAATGAATAGCAACTTCTATATCTCATCCGCCCTCCCATTCCCCGCTAGGGGATTTCTTTTCATCGATGGTAGCGGCGGAGGCCGTCGATGGGGTCGGCCAACACCTCCTGTATTTCCAGGCCATGCTCCCGGGCCACGATGTCGAGCAAGGGCCTGATATGGGCGGCGAATCCTCCCACAAGGTACAGCTTGTCACTGTACGACAGCCTCTGCAGTCCTTCGAGCTGATAACTGTACCAGTCGTACAGACAGGTGAGTATCTCTGACGAGCAGTAGCCGTCGTTGATATGTTCCACAGCGAACTGCGCCAGCGAGGCCAGAAAGCGGTTGGCGTTGGGCTGATGGTAGACGGCATCCAGGAACTCCTCCTTGGTCTGAGGATATGACTCATGGAATCTGCCACTTAAATTCTTCGGCATAAGCCCTGCAAGGTAGTCCTGCAGCAGCCTCCGTCCCACATGGTTGGCGGAGCCATGGTCGCCGAGGATATACCCCGTGCTGACAGCCTGGAGGGCTATCTTATCGCCATCGTAGTAGCAGGCGTTGCTGCCGGTGCCGAGGATGCCGACAAGGCCGCGCTCACGTCCGCAGACAGCGCGGCAGGCGCCCAGCATGTCGGTCTCCACATGTATATCGCTTGTTCCAAAGGCTTTAAACAGCAACGAGGCCACACGTTCCCGCTGATATTCGCTACCGCAGCCGGCACCATAGAAATAAATTGAAAATTGAAAATTGCAAATTGAAAATTTATTTCTCACTGTCTGGCAGGCGGCGAGGAATGCCTCGTCGGTGGTGAAATGGGGGTTCAAGCCCTCGGTAACCACCTTGTTACCAGACTCCACCTCCATCCACGTGGTCTTCGTGCTCCCGCTGTCGGCTATCAACGTCATATCTTTCTTTATTAACGGCGAATTTTTCTAATTTAACGAATTTCTGCTTACACAAGTCAATTTAAGGCTAATTACGCGAATGCCGCTCGCTCTGCTGCGGCTTGCCTGCCGTAGGCAATTTAGCGTAATTCGCTTGTAATTATGTGTTGCGCGGCCATTAGTTTAATTTGTATAATTCGCCGTTCCTCAAATAATTCCGATGATCTCGTTGATATCCTTGATTCCATGGCGTTTGCAGTAGTCCTCGAGACCATCGACGATCTTCATGGTAATCGCAGGATCGATGAAGTTGGCCGTGCCCACCTGGATGGCTTTGGCACCCACCATGAGGAACTCCAGGGCGTCGGCCGCCGAGGCGATACCACCCAGTCCGATGACGGGAATCTTCACAGCATGAGCCACCTGCCACACCATACGCACCGCCACGGGCTTCACGGCGGGACCGCTGAGGCCGCCGGTGATGGTGCTGAGGTAGGGACGCTGCCGTTCCACATCCACGGCCATGCCGAGCATGGTGTTGATGAGACTCACGCTATCGGCGCCGGCATCCTCCACGGCCTTGGCGATGTCAACGACACTGGTGACATTGGGTGTGAGCTTTACTATCAGCGTCTTATGATATACTTTGCGCACCTCCGAGACCACCTGTGCCGCCATCTCGGGGTTGGTGCCGAAGCCCATGCCGCCCTTCTTGACGTTGGGGCACGAGATGTTAAGCTCGATGGCGGGAATCTTCTCCAGCTCGTCGATCTGCGACGCCACGTCGCAGTATTCCTCGATGCTCGAGCCGCTGACGTTGACGATGATATTGGTGTCTAAATGCTTGATTCTATGATACACCTCTTTGCAGAACTTCTCCACGCCGCCGTTCTGCAGACCCACGGCGTTGAGCATGCCCGAAGGGGTCTCCGCCATGCGGGGATAGGGGTTGCCCTCGCGGTGAGAGCCCGTGGTACCCTTGACGATGAAGCCACCCAGACGTTCCAGGTCTACGAAGTCGGCGAACTCCTCGCCGTAACCGAAGGTGCCGCTGGCCGTCATCACCGGATTCTTAAGACTGAGATTATGAACTTTAACTGCTAACATATCTCTAATGTGTTAATGTGTTATTTCGTTAATGTGTTAGTGGCTTGCGCAAGCATCACTTACGCATTTACACATTTACGCATTTACGCATTTTCATACCATTTACGCATCGTGCTGATGTCGAACACGGGGCCGTCCTTGCAGACGCAGCGGTGGCCTTGGTCGGTATCGGTCACACAGCAGAGGCAGGCACCCACGCCACAGGCCATCATGTTCTCCAGGCTCACCTCGCAGCGGATGCCACGCTGGGCAGCACTGCGGGCCACGGCCTTCATCATCGGCGTGGGGCCACAGGTGTAGATCATGTCGTAGGACTCTGAGAAGGCGGGATGTTCCACCACCAGGCCCTTGTGTCCCATCGAACCGTCGTCGGTGGCGATGCAGAGACGCCCGTAGGGCTCGAACTCCTCGCGCACAGGGATGAGCTCGGCGGTGCGGCCACCCAGCAGGATGGTGCAGCTAACACCCTTTGCTTTCAACACCTTGGAGAGATGCAGCAGCGGCGCGATACCCGCTCCACCGCCCACCAGAAGAGCGGAGAGTGGAGCGTGGAGAGTGGAAAGAGGGATGGTAAAGCCGTGACCAAGGGGGTAGACCATATTCAGCTTGTCCCCCACCCCGAGTTCGGCGAGCTTGCGGGTGCCGTTGCCGACTATCTGGATAAGAAGGGTCATGGTGCCGCGGGCCTCGTCGACGTCGTGTACCGAGATGGGGCGTCGCAGCATCACCGCACGTTCTCCCTCCACCTGCACTTCGACAAACTGTCCCGGTGCCACGGGCTGCATCTTCCCACCGTGTTCCAACACCAGGGAGAAGTAGCGGCTGCCCAGCTGCCGACGCTCTAAAACCTTGAAATCGTGTATCTCTTTCATATTTTTCATACTGGATTAATGCTGCAAATTTACATATTTTTCGCGAAACAGAAAAAAAAATGAAATATCCACCTTCCGGCACGGGGCCAGCACAAAGAAAGCCCCCGCCTCCGGAATCGGAGGCGGGGGCTTTGCCGATAGGTGCGGCGCGGGTAGCTACTGCACCAGGAGCTTGCGGGTGACGGTACCCATGGGGGTGCGGATGCGGAGGAGGTAGGTGGCGCGGGGCCAGGAGCTGACGTCGAGGTCGGCCTTGAGGCCCTCGGCGGGGAGCGCCGTAACCTCATGGGTCGATGTCGCATCCCCATGCTCTCCCTTGTCTATCAGCATCCGAAGGTACCTCTGTTCCCCGCGCCAATAGCGTGTAATGGCTCCCCGGCACTGCCAATAGACCCAAGCTCGCTCCTTCATCTCTGACATGCCAGCTTTGCGCCGCTCCATGCCATCCAACAGTGTCACATAGCATTCCTGCACCAAATCGGCGGAGTATTCCGCACGCCCATACGACGCCCTGCGACAGAGAAACTCTATGAGCCCCCTGTGCCGCTCGATGAGACGGTCAAACTCCTCTCTGCTATATTTCCCGTTGTACATTTATTTATTGAACTGCCCTTTATATAATAAAAGCAAAAAACACCCCAAAAGTATATTTTACTCTGTTGTTTTTAACATTATTTAACATTAGTAAAGCTCGCTCATGCAACCTATAGCAATGATTGACTGCATCTTAATTTTCAGCGACAATCATGGCTCAAGGAGGTGCATTCTTTATGCAGTCCGACCGGAAAGACAGGGGGGGGGGAAAACTATTCCCTACGATGGTTATTTGGAGGAGCGGCGGAAGAGGCGCTGGAAGAATTTACGCCAGGAGGAGCCGTCGAAGAACGACGAGTCGGTGGTGGCCTGGAGGGTGAGGACGATGCCTATGGGCAGCATCACCAACGAGGAGAGCCACATACCCTCGGGACCCAGGGCCGACTCACGGACGGCTTTCTCGGCAATCATGCCGACGACATAATAAAGGACGAAGAAGCCCACGGAGGCCACCAAGGGGAGGCCCAAGCCACCCTTGCGGACTATGGAGCCGAAGGGGGCACCGATGAGGAAGAGCAGCAGACAGGCCACCGAGAGGGTGAACTTGCGGTGCAACTCGATGTAATGGCGGTTGATGAACTCGCGGTCGGCCTCGAAAATCTCGGCATGCATCTTGGCGTCCTGCGCGGCACCGACGGCCATATTGCGTGCATGGAGGTAGACCCTGTCGCGCTCGCGCGGCGGCAGGGCGGAGATGCGCTTGCCGAGGTCAAAGGCTTTGTCTGCCCGCGGCAGGGAGTCGGCAGCGAGATACTGCTGCCAGCCACGGAAGCCCAGAAGGATGCTCTCGCGGTATTCAGCGATGCGCTTGTCGAGCGCCCGCTGCAAGCCGTCGATGGAGGTGTCGAGCTGAGCGACGTTCTTCATCTGGTAGCTACCCTTGAAACTCTCGTCGTCGGAGCGGTTGAAGGCGAAAGACGAGATATCGATGTTGATGGACTGCTCGCCGAAGCCTATGGTGGTGAAGGGGCGCCGCGAGAAGTTCTCGCCGTTGCTGAGTTCGGAGTAGGAATAGCCGTCATAGAGGGTGAAGCGCAGGTTGTTGCCGTCGGCCGAGAGCTGCATGGTGCCGTGCTTGGCGACGACGACATTGACCTCGCGCGAACCACGCGAGTGGTCGTAGATGACCACATCCCTGAGGTCGCGGCCATCGTCGCGCTTCTCGCCGACACGTATCACATAGCCGTCGAGGTCGGTGTAGTACTCGCCGGCACGGATGTTGACGGCGGGTTTCTTGCGCGTGATATCGTAGAGCGTGGAGCGGTACTTGAGCATGGCCGTAGGCATGACGTTGTTGCCGAAATAGAAGGCCACGCCCGTGAGTAGCAGCGCCACAAAGGCCATGGGTGTCATGGCGCGGCGCACGGAGATGCCGCCGGCTTTCATGGCCACGAGCTCGTATTTCTCGCCGAAGTTGCCCATCGTCATGATGGAAGCGAAGAGCACAGCGATGGGCAGCGCCATGGGCACGAAGGTAGCCGAGGCATAGAGCAAGAGCTCGGCGATGACGCTGAACTCGAGACCTTTGCCCACCAGATCGTCGACATACTTCCACACGAACTGCATCAGCAGCACCAACACCGAGAGGGTGAAGGTGAGTGCCAACGGTCCGATGAAGGAGCGGAGTATGAGACGGTCGATTTTCTTCATGATTAAAGGTTTAAAAGGTTTAAGGGGTTTTAAAAGTTTAAAAGGTGACAGGTCGTTGGAGAGACCCTTTTTAACCTTTTAAGCGAAGCGACCCTTTTCAACCCTTTCATATTAGAAGTATTGAGACAGCCAGCGCCAGATGTCGTTGCCGTTGGCGAGGACCATCAGCGCCAGCAGGAGGAACATGCCGATATTCTGCGCCACGGAGAGGAACTTGTCGGAGGGTTTCCTGCGGGTGACAATCTCCCAGAGGGTGAAGAGGATGTGTCCGCCGTCGAGACCCGGGATGGGGATGATGTTCATGAAGGCCAGGATGATCGCCAGGAGGGCCGTAAGCATCCAGAACGACTGCCAGTTCCACTCGCTGGGGAAGAGGCTCGCCATAGCGCCGAAGCCACCGAGATTCTGCACGCCGCCGGGCTCGAAGAGCATCTTGAGCGACGACACATAGGTGGAGAGGGTCTCCCAGCCGTGACTGATGCCCGCAGGGAACGACTCGAAGAAGCCGTAGTCGACATGGGTATAGCGGAAATAGTCTTCGCCCGATTTGTTATAAACGCCCATGCGGCCGTTGGACGGCACGTCGAGCATCAGACGGCCTTGGCGGCCGTCACGGTAGTAGACCACCTCGACCGACTGGCCAGCATGGGCCTTGAGGGCCGCCACCACCTGGTGGTGGTAGATGGCGCTGTCGCCGGCGACGCACACCACGCTGTCGCCCTTCTGCAGGCCGGCCTTGAGGGCCGCCGAGCCACTGGCGAAGTCCTTGATGACGAAGGGCACCTGCGGCTCCATGGCATATTTGGCCTGGCCACGGCTGATGTTCTCGCGGATGTGGCCACTCATGTGGAGGTCGACGAGCGAGTCGCCGCGAAGCACGGTGACCGTCTGCGGGTCGCCAAGGACCAGGTTGCTGATGGCGCTGTCGAAGCGTAAGCACTCACGGCCATCGATAGCGTAGACGATGTCGCCATCGTGGAAGCCCTCTTGCTGCAGCACCTCATGGTAGTGGTAGCCATAGGTGGCGTTGCGCAGCGGCAGCTCGTCCTTGCCCCAGTTGAAGAGGATGAGGGCATAGAGAAACAGGGCGGAGACGAAGTTGACGAGGACGCCGCCCGAGATGATGCAGAGGCGCTGCCAGGCAGGCTTGGTGCGGTATTCCCACGGCTGCGGCTCGGCTTCGAGGTCTTTCGCATCCTTGGTCTCGTCGATCATGCCGGCGATGTCACAGTAGCCGCCCAGCGGTATCCAGCCAAGACCCCACAGGGTGTTGTTCTGGTCCTCGGGACGCAGATTCTTCTCGTCCCAACTGTCGGGGGTGGTGGCGTTGAACCACAGGAAGTGCCACTTGCCGTCGAACTTCTTGGCCTTGAGGATGGAGAACTTCCAGTTGAAGAAGATGTAGTACCTGCGCACGCGCGTATGGAAGAGTTTGGCGAAGAAGAGGTGGCCCAGTTCATGGGTGGCCACCAAAAGCGTCAGGCTGAGTAAAAGTGCTATCCAGTTCATTATTTTCTTTTTTGGGTAGTTAGAGGTAGTTAAAAGTAGTTATTGCGCTGGTAGTTAAAGGACAATAGTATCATCTTGCGCATTTGTCTTTAACTACTTTAACTTCCTTTAACTTCTTTAACTACCATCAATTTTTTCTTATTTCATTATCTGTTTCAAAAAGGTCGTCGAGGGTGGGGTCGGGGATGAAGGGGGCTGACTGCATGGCCGCCTCGACACGGTCGGCGATATCGAGGAAGCCTATCTTCCCTTCGATAAACTGCTGTACCGCCACCTCGTTGGCGGCGTTCATCACACACGGCATATTGCCGCCACGGCGGATGGCGCTGTAGGCCAGGTCGAGGCAGCGGAAAGTCGCACGGTCGGGTTTCTCGAAGGTGAGGGTGGGATACTGCGCGAAGTCGAGTCGCGGCAGGTGGCTCTCGATGCGCTCGGGGAAGGAGAACGCATACTGGATGGGGGTCTCCATGGTGGGGATGCCCAGCTGGGCTTTGATGCTGCCATCGGCGAACTGCACCATCGAGTGCACCACCGACTGGGGGTGTACCAGCACCTCGATATTGTCGACGTCGACACCGAAAAGCCACTGGGCTTCGATAACCTCGAGGCCTTTGTTCATCAGCGTCGCGCTGTCGATGGTCACCTTGCGGCCCATGCTCCAGTTGGGGTGGCGGAGGGCCTGCTCAAGGGTGACGGCAGCCAGCTCTTCACGGCTGCGGCCACGGAAGGGGCCGCCACTGGCGGTGAGGAGTATCTTGTCGACGGCACTCCCCTCGCCTACCAGACACTGGAAGATGGCCGAGTGCTCGCTATCGACAGGCAGGAGGGGTGCGCGGTGGCGGCGGGCGGCGGCGGTGACGATGCTGCCGGCCACGACAAGGGTCTCCTTATTGGCCAGGGCCACAGCCTTTCCGCGCTCGAGAGCACGCAGCGTGGGCCGCAGGCCGGCGAAACCTACGATGGAGGCCAGCACCATGTCGACGGTGTCCATCTCCATGAGGTCGACCATCGACGAGGCTCCGGAGAAGACCTTTATCCCTTTAGGTTCCAGGGCCTCCTTGACGGCTTGGTACTTCGTCTCGTCGGCGATGGCTACGGCGTTGGGATTGAACTCTAGGGCTTGCTGCACCAGGAGGTTGGCATTGCTGCCGGCGCACAGCACCTCGACAGCAAAGCGGTCGCGGTGACGGCGGATGACATTCAGCGCCTGCGTCCCTATCGACCCTGTCGACCCTAATATGGCGATACGTTTGATGATGTCTTTATTCATTGATCTCCTGTCTCCTTTACGCTTTTTCGTCCCTCTATCTAAATGAAATATACTCCTCCGGATTCACCGGCGAGCCGTTGATCCAGAGCTCGAAGTGGAGGTGGTAGTCCTTGCCAGCCGTAGCGGTGCTGCCCACATAGGCCAGGGGCTCGCCGGCACGCACAACGTCGCCCTGGTGTTTCAGGCACACGCTGTTGTTGCGGTAGACGGTGATGACGTTGCCCGGATGCTGCACGGTGACGACATAGCCCGCCTCGGCGGTGAAGTGGTCAGAGACCACCGTGCCACCATAGGCGGCGTAGACCACCTGGTTGGGCGTCCCCTCGATGTCGATGCCCGCATGATGGTGCGAGGGGTCGAAGGGACGGATGACGGCACCTTTCAGGGGGGTGAAGAAGAGGTGCGAGATAGCCGGTGTCGTCTCAGCCGTCGACGGCGTGGCGCTGCGCAGCTGATAGCGGTTGTCTTCGCGATCTACCTCGACACGCATCAGGCTGTCCTCCATCGAGCGGCGGTAGACTGCCGTGGCACTGGCCAGCGTGGCCGTGCTGTCGCGTCGCACGGCGGCGAAGTCCTCATTCGGCACCTCGTCGTTCAGCACCGCCTGCAGCGTGCTGATCATCCATTCCTGCTCGGAGAGGTGTGTCTCCAAGGAGTCGAGCCGTCGGACATTCTCCATCGTCATCTCCTCCATGCGGGGGTTCGAATAGCCGGGAATCCACTCACGCAAAGGTGTGAAGGCTATGAGAACGGAGGTCAGCACGATGAGCACGATGACCGAGATGCCCACGGTGACGAACAGGTTGATGCCCGACAGCTGGAAGGAGAACTTCTCCTTGAAGGTGTCGGTGTCCATCACCACGAAGCGATGCTTGTGCTTGATGACGTCGGTCACCTGCTGGCTCTTCAGCCTATACCACCATTCTCTTATCTTCATATTTATTAATTGGAAAAAGTGGAAAGTGGAAAACCTTGCATCACGCAGATTCCTCCACTTTCCACCATTTTATTGTTCGTCTGCCAGACTAGAAAATCTTGGCGCGGTAGTCCTCGATCTCGGAGTTCATCATCAGCACGTCGAAGATCTGACGGCCTTTGTTGGCATAGCGCATCTGCATCTGACGGCGGGCGAGCTCGGGGTCAAAGCCCTCGGCTTTCTGCTTGCCATCGATGTTGACCACGAAGACGGCGCTGGCACCCTTAATGGGCTTCAGCAGACCGGGTTTCTTGGTGGCAGCGATGACAGCCTGCACCTTGACCTCCATGGGATACTGACCCAGGTGGTTGTCGTTGATGGAGATGCCGCTGACGGTATCGACGGTGGTGTGGAGCTTGAGGGCGATGGAGTTGATGTCCTTGGCGGCCTTGACAGCCTCTTCGGCACGGGCCATCAGCAACTCGGCTTTCTTGTCGAGACGCACCTGCTGCTCAATCATCGGACGCACCTGGTCCAGCGTGGCATAGCCTTTCTTGTAGATCTCCTTCAGACCGACGACGATGTAGAGGTTGTCCTTCTCGTAGACCTTGTCGGCGAGGTTGCCGGCAACGGTGTTGTCGTTGTAGGCCCACTGCACGATCTCGCGCACATCGGTGATACCGGCGATGCGGTCGTCCATGTTACGCACCTGGGCGTTTCTGAGCGAGAGGTTGGCCTTGCGGGCACCCTCCTCGAGGGATTTCACGTCGCGGTACTGCGAAGCCAGCTTATGAGCCTCGTTGTAGACAGCCTCACGGGTGGCCTGCGAGGGCTCGATGGGACGCGTGATGAGAGCCACGCGGTATTTCTTGACGGCGGGGGTACGGTCGGTGACCTTGACAATCATGTAGCCGATGCTGTCGGGACGGGTGGCCAGGAAGCAGTCGCCCACGGGGGTGTTCACGAGCTCCTTGTCGATGAAGCCGAACGTGCCGTCGAGCATCCATTCCATATCACCATGGTTGTTGGCCTTCTGCGGGTCGTCGGAGAACTGCTCGACAGCAGCCTCGAAGGGCATGTGGTTGCCTTTCACCAGGGCGAGCACACTGTCGGCCAGGTGACGAGCCTGCTCGTCGCTGCGGGTGGTGATACGCGGCTCGTTGATTTTGTTGTTGAAGACGAAGATAGCGCTGATGCGCACGCTGTCGGGACGCACGGCCGACGACAGCACCTTGCCCATCGTCCAGTCGTTGCCGATGATGGCGGGCTCGATGAAGGTGCCGGGAGCGGCAGCGGCCACCTGCTCGTCGAGGGGAGCGGTGAATGTGGAGGCCTTGACATAGTTCGAGTCATAAGGACGCATCGACTCAGCACCCACGAAGAAAGGAATCTCATCGCTGGCGGTGGTCTGGAAGTCGGCCCACACCTTCATGACCTCTTTCTCAATCTCGGCCAGGTCGGCGGGAGTGGGATTGACGGGATAGGCCACATACTCAAGTTCGCGGTACTCCTCGGGGATGCGGAACTCGGCTTTGTGATCCTCATAGTATTTCTTGTAGTCCTCTTCCTTCAACGTCACCTCGCTGTCGTTCACAAGGCTGAAGGGCAGGGCCACGAAACGGGCGTCGGCCACCTCGGCGCTGAACTCGGAGATACGGTTCGAGAGGGCTTTGGGCATATAGAAGCCACCGAGAAGGAGGTTACCATACTTGCGCTGCATACGGCTGTCCTTGTTCTCTTTCTTCAGCTCATTCCACTGCATGCGCTGCACGGTGTCCCATTTGCCATACTCGTTGATGAGACGAGCCATCAGCTGACGGTTGTACTGACCCGTGGCGGGGTCGACAAACTGAGGATTCTGGCTCAGGTTGGGGTGAATGAAGAGACCGGTGTACATGTCGTTCATCTCCTCGGCCGACACCTGCATACCCAGCTTGCTGGTCTGCTCGCCGAAGACGGTCTCGTACAGGTATTTCTGCCACACTCTCTCGCGGAACTGACGCTCGACTTCATTGGGGATGTCGCGGGTCTGGTTCATCAACGCATAGTTGTCTTTCTCCTGATCGACAAGGTTATTGAAGTGCTGAATGGTCAGCGCCTTACCATTAACCTTACCCACATCTGTCATGCCGGTTTTGTTCTTAGACAAATCCTGGAAAATGAAAGCCACAATGGCAACGCCGACAAGTGCGACGGCAATCCACGAATGTTTTCTGATACTACCGATAATTCCCATTTTGTTTAGTTTGTTTTTTAGTGCACGAAGTGCTGTTTTGGTTTATTATTATTTTATTATTTTTTCTTTAAAAGAAGTGTGCAAAATTACAAAGAAAAATGCGTGTGGAAAAATTTTTTTTGCCCTAGCGGCTTTTTGAATACCATAAAATACATGGAATCAGCAATAAACGATTCTCAAATTTCGCCACTCTTCCCTTGTCTTTCGCCCCAATTTCACGTGGACGGCTTCGCCATTTTCTCAATTTTCTCCGTTCAGAGAACAAACGAGAACGGCAACAGGCTGGCCACGCTTGGGAACACCCTCACCCCTCCGCCGTCAAGATAGCAAAGCACCCGCAGGGGGGAGCCTTGACGCTGCTCGTACTCCGACAGCACCTGGCGGCAGGCGCCACAGGGCGACGCCTCACAGAGCCGTCCCTCGGCATCACGCCCCACGATGGCCAGCGTCCTATAATCTCGGCAGTCAGGCCTTTGTGCCGAGGCGGCGAAGACAGCCGTGCGTTCCGCACACAAGCCCGACGGATAGGCCATATTCTCCTGGTTGCTGCCCACAACGACAGTGCCGTCCGCCAGACGTAGCGCCGCACCCACATGAAAACCCGAATAGGGCGCATACGACCCTTCCGTGGCCTCCACGGCGCGCTGCAGCAACTCTCGGTCCCCGGCAGCAAGTTCTGCCAGCGAATCAAATTCCTGATACCTAATAGTCAGTTCTTTGTCCATAAATCTCGTCTCTTTTCCGAATGCAAATATAAACAAAATTCACAATATTTCAATATCTTTGGCGTTCTCTTTTTATAGTTTCATGGACAAGGAGCGCACATATATCGCCATCGACCTCAAGTCGTTCTACGCCTCGGTGGAGTGTGTCGAGCGGGGCATGGACCCTCTGACCACCAACCTGGTGGTGGCCGACGCCAGCCGTACGGAGAAGACCATCTGCCTGGCGGTGACGCCCTCGTTGAAGCAGTACGGCATCGGAGGACGGGCACGCCTGTTCGAGGTGGTGCAGCGCGTGCGCCAGGTGAACAACGAACGACGCAAACTGGCACCCTACTGGCAGTTCACCGGCGAGTCGGCAGACGACAACGAGCTGAAGGCCAACCCCGAACTGGCGGTCACCTACCATGTGGCGCCGCCACGCATGGCTTACTATATAGACTACAGCGCCCGCATCTACAGCATCTACATGAAATATGTGGCACCCGAAGACATACACGTCTATTCGGTCGACGAAGTATTCATGGATGTCACCAACTATCTGGGAACCTACAAGATTACGGCCCACGAGCTGGCGCGGCGCATGATAGGCCACGTGCTACGCGAGACGGGCATCACCGCCACCGCCGGCATCGGCCCCAACCTCTACCTCTGCAAGGTGGCCATGGACATCGTGGCCAAGCACATCCCCGCCGACAAGGACGGCGTGCGTATCGCCGAACTCGACGAGATGAGCTACCGCCGCCAGCTGTGGGACCACCAGCCGCTGACCGACTTCTGGCGCGTGGGACGCGGCATCGCCCGCAAGCTCGAGGCCTGCGGCATGAAAACCATGGGCGACGTGGCACGCTGCTCGCTGACGAAGGAAGGGCTGCTGTATAAGCTCTTTGGCGTCAATGCCGAACTGCTCATCGACCACGCCTGGGGCTGGGAGCCCTGCACCATCGAGGCCATCAAGGCCTACCGTCCCAAGAGCAACTCCTTCAGCTCGGGACAGGTGCTCTCCGAGCCCTATACCTTTGAGAAAGCACGCATCGTGATGCGCGAGATGGCCGACGCCATGGCCCTCAAGCTCGTAAGCCTCCGGCTGGTGGCACACCAGGTGGGCATCTTCGTCAACTATGACGCAGCAAGCTTGAAACAGAACAGCTACAAAGGAGAGGTTGTCAACGACTACTATGGTCGTCCAGCTCCCAAGCCCGCTCACGGCGGAGCTCTCCTCCCCCACCCCACCTCGTCGGCACGCATCATCACCGAGACGGCCATGCAACTCTTCGACCAGGCGGTGAACCCACAGCTACTGGTACGACGGCTTACCATCACCGTCAACCAAGTGGTCGATGAAGAGAAAGTGCCCACCACCACAACAGAACAGCTCAACATGTTCACCGACTACGAGGCCCAAGCCCGCCAGCGTGAGGCCGAGCAGTCGGCCCTCGACAAGGAACGTCGCATGCAGGAGGCAGTGCTCTCTATCAAACGGAAGTTCAACAAAAACGCCATCTTCAAAGGCATGGACCTCGAAGAGGGTGCCACCGCCCGCGACCGCAACGCACAGATAGGAGGACATAAGGCGTAAAAGGTTATGGGTTATAGGTTATAGGTTATGGAGAATGGGTTATAGAGAAATAGTGAATACAAAAATGAACGACTACGAGGATATAATCAACCTGCCGCACCATGTGTCGACACAACACCCGCGCATGAGCATGGAAGGACGCGCCAGCCAGTTTGCACCCTTCGCAGCCCTCACGGGTCTCAATGCCGCCATCCGCCGCGCTGCCGAGCATCCCGACGAGCAAGTCTATTTCGACGACGACATGATACAAACCCTTTACAACGAACCCCTTGATGACGAATAATCTATGAACCTTTCACCTTTGGCTCCACAAGGTCGCCGACCTCAGTTCACCTCTCCTGCCTTGCCGAAGGCAATGGCCTTGAGCACCGCTGAAATAAATCAAATTAGCGAAAAACTTTCACCTCACATGGTACCGTCCTCTCACTCCCTCTCACTCCCTTTCACTCCCTCTCACTCCCCCATTATAGGGCTCTCGCCGATGGACGACATCACAGACCTCCCCTTCCGCCAACTCTGCAAGGAGATGGGGGCCGACCTGCTCATCACCGAGTTCATCGCCAGCGAGGCCCTGAACCGCGACGCCGAGAAGAGTTTCCGCAAGATGCGCTTCACCGAAGAGCAACGGCCCATTGGCATTCAGATATTTGGAGCCGACGAAGACGAGCTCCTCCGATGCCTCGACGTGGTGGAACAGACCCAGCCCGACTTCATCGACATCAACTGGGGCTGCCCGGTACGCAAGGTGGCAGGCAAAGGGGCCGGCTCGGGCATCCTACAAGACATACCTAAGATGCTTAGAATCACCGCCTCCATGGTGAGACACGCCCACCTGCCAGTGACAGTGAAGACCCGTCTAGGCTACAGCAATGATTCCATGATGATTACGGACTTCTGCGAGGCACTGCAGGACACGGGCATTACTGCCCTCAGCATCCACGGACGCACTAAGACTCAGATGTATAGCGGCGTGGCCGATTGGACGATGATTGGCGCCGTGAAGAACAACCCTCGCATGACCATCCCCATCTTCGGCAACGGCGACATCACCACCGCAGCGCAAGTCGTTGAATACAAGAACCGTTACGGCGTCGACGGCGTCCTTATCGGACGTGGCGCCATCGGCAACCCCTGGATCTTTGAGCAGTGCCAGCGTGCCCTCCGAGGAGAGCCGGAAAGAGAAATCACGGTGAAGGAACGTGTCGACGTCTGCCGCCGCCACCTGCTGGCCGCCGTCGATTTTAATCAAACGGAGATGCGAGAGAAGAGCAAGCTCGCTTGCTCTTCCGAGCCGGAGAGAGAAGGCGTAGCCAAAGGAGAACGCACCGCCATCTTCGAGATGCGCAAACACTATGGCGCTTATTTCAAGGGACTTTACAACTTCAAGCCCTTCCGCCTCGCCCTCGTCGCCACCCCCTCGCTGGAAGAGACCCTCGCAGTCCTCGAGAGCATCAGCGACCACTACACACAATAAAACCATACACTCCGCGTTATAGCCACTGACATGGAAGAGAAGAATATCATAGAAATCAAAAACAAACGGGCAGCTTACGAATACTTCCTGATGGACGAGTACCACGCGGGTCTGGTGCTGATGGGCAGCGAGATCAAGAGCATCCGCGAAGGCAAGGCAAACCTCAGCGACGCCTGGTGCACGTTCGTGGGCAACGAGCTGTTTGTCCGCGACATGCATATCTCGGAATACAAGTTCGGCAGCTACTGGGGACATCAAGCCAAGCGCGACCGTAAACTGCTGCTCACCCGCCGCGAGCTACGCAAACTGCAGAACAAAATCAAGGAGCGCGGCTACACCATCGTCCCCGTGCTGCTCTATGTAGACCCCCGCGGCTACGCCAAGATGACCATCGCCCTGGCCAAGGGTAAACATCACTACGACAAACGCGAGACCATCAAGGCCAAAGACTCGCGGCGCGATATGGAACGGGAACTCGCATAATTTAGTAGTTAAGTAGACAGTAGTTAAGCCAAATGAAGGTATTTAAATTCGGAGGAGCATCGGTCAACAGCGCCGACGCCGTGCGCAATATGGCGCAGATAGTGCAAACGCATCTGGAGAAAGAGCCCTTGGTGGTGGTAGTCTCCGCCATGGGCAAGACCACCAACCTGCTGGAGAAACTCGTACCCACAGATTCATCACTCAGCACTCAGCATTCATCATTAAGGCAACAGCTCGAAGACTACCATCTCGACATCGCCAAGTCACTGATACCAAACGACGAAACCATCGTCAACAAGATACAATCCCTCCTCCACCAACTCGACCAAACCATCACCGCACTCAGCCACTCAGCCACTCAGTCACCCTGTCACTCCAACTATAATTATTGCTACGACCAGGTGGTCTCCTTCGGCGAGCTCATCTCCACCACCATCATCGCCGAGTACCTCAACCACCTTGGAATAAACACCTTATGGCAAGACGCCCGCGAGATAATCAAAACCGACGACCACTTCCGCGAAGGTCGCATCGACTGGAAAGCCACCGAACAAGAAATTAAGAATTTAGAATTACACCTCGAAGAGGAACTGAACACCTTGAAGAATAAAGATAATCCTGTGAAGAAGATTAAGAATTCCTGCAGGGTAATCCTGACCCAAGGCTTCATCGGTGGCACCCACTCTCCGCTCTCCACTCTCCACTCTCCACTCTCCACTACCACCCTTGGTCGCGAGGGTTCCGACTATTCCGCTGCCATCCTCGCCTATTGCCTGAACGCCGAGAGCGTCACCATCTGGAAAGACGTCCCCGGCTTCCTCAACGCCGACCCCAAGTTCTTCCACGACACCGTCAAGATTTCCCAGATACCCTACAACGAAGCCATCGAGCTGGCCTACTATGGTGCCTCCGTCATCCATCCCAAGACGGTGAAACCCATTCAAAACAAGGGCATTCCCCTCTACATCCGCTCCTTCATCACCCCCGAGGCCGAAGGCTCTTCCATCGGCGACTACCGCACCCTTGTCCCCGAAACACCCCTTTACATCTTTAAAAACAACCAGATACTGCTTTCCATCCTGCCTCGCGACTATTCCTTCATCGCCGAGGACAACCTACAAGTCATCTTCGGTATCCTCAGCAAGATAGGCATCCGCGTGAACCTGATGCAGAACTCGGCCCTGAGCTTCTCCATCTGCATCGACAACAACCCCCAGCTGGTAAAACCCCTCATCGAGGAGTTGAAGAGCATGTTCCGTGTGCGTTACAACGAGGACCTGCAGCTCATCACCATCCGCTACTACACCCAGGAGGTCATCGACAGCATCGTCGCCAACCGCCCCATACTCCTCGAACAGCGCTCCCGCACCACCGAACAACTTATCGTCCCTTGCAAATAAAACAATACCATGAAAAAACTTTTTCTGCTTTTTGCTCTTGCGCTTGGCGTCGCATTCAGCGGACAGGCTCAGGTGAAGGTGTATGACGAAAGCCTCGACGCCATGCAGCAAATCCAGGAGGCCACCGAACTGGCACAGAAGAGTGGCCGCTATGTGCTCTGCCAGGTGGGCGGCAACTGGTGCCCCTGGTGCCTGCGCTTTGCCGACTTCGCCAAGAAAGACAGCGTCATAGCACCCCTCATCGAGCAAAACTACGTCTACATCCACGTCAACTACTCCAAGGGCAACAAGAACCTGAAAGCCATGCGTTTTCTCGGTAACCCCGGCCGCTTCGGCTACCCCGTCTTCGTCATCCTCGACAGCGAAGGCAAGCCCATCCACACCCAAGAGTCGGAGTCACTCGAAGAGGGCAAGGGCTACAGCCGCCAGAAGGTGGAGAAGTTCCTCCACCTGTGGAACCGCCAAGCCGTCGAAGCCGAAGTGAAATAAACTATTTCCCTAAATGCAGAAAAGCGTCTCTGATCTCGTTGTCGGAGACTTCCACATCTATCATGGCAGCACCAAGGTCCTGCAACAGGACGCAACGGACAGTGCCCGCGGCGTTCTTCTTGTCCTGACGCATCAGGGGCAACATCGATTCAATCTCTTTCAAGGTGAAAGGTGAAAGGTGAAAGGTGAACTGAGGTCGGCGACCTTGTGGAGCCAAAGATAATAGTTGTTTCTTAAGCCACTGGGAGTATGCGTTGTATATCTCCTCCGGGAGACCTGTCTTCTTCACCGAGAGGTACATGGCGGCTTTCATGCCGATGCCGACGGCAAGGCCATGGGGCAAGCCGCGGTAGACCTCGATGGCATGGCCAAAGGTATGGCCGAAGTTGAGGATCTTTCTGATACTTCGGTCGTAAGGGTCGGCCTTCACTACATGGGCCTTGATGCGGGCAATATCTTTAATAGTGGAGAGTGGAAAGTGGAGAGTGGAAAGCATCTGATGGAACAGCTCAGGGTCGGTGACAGCGGCGGTCTTTACCATCTCCATCTGGCCATTAAGCATTTCCTCCTGCGGAAGGGTTTTTAAAAAGACGGAGTCTATGACCGTCAAGGTCGACGGATAGAAATGGCCGATGCTGTTCTTCACACCACCGAAGTTGATGGCTGTCTTGCCGCCGATGGCGGCGTCAACCATCGACAACAAGGTCGTTGGCACATGGATATAGCGGATGCCGCGCTTATAGCCGGCGGCGACAAAACCTCCGAGGTCACAGACACAGCCGCCACCGAGGTTGACAACCACAGCTTGGCGGTCGGCCTCACCCTCCATCAGCGTCTGCCACACCTGCGCCGCCACCTCCAGACTCTTGCACTCCTCACCCACAGGCACCTCGATAAACTCGGCCTCCTGCAACGCCCCCACCTGCGAGATGAGCAAGGGCAGGCAATGCTGGAACGTGTTTTCATCCAGTAAAATAGTATACCTTGCCCCCTGCCAGTCCTCTTTATCCAGTTCGCGACTCAGGGTCCGCAGACCGCCATACAGTATCTTGCTATTAGTACTCATGCAATAAATAACGTGCTGATACGTTATTTATTGCATGAAACTGGAACTGCTCTCCCCTGCCAAGAATCTGGACTTCGGCCGCGAGGCCATCAACCACGGCGCCGACGCCCTCTATATCGGCGCGCCCGCCTACGGCGCCCGTGCCGCCGCCACCAACACCCTCGAGGATATCGAAGCCCTGGTAAACTACGCCCATCTCTATGGTTCCAAGGTCTTTGTGACCGTCAACACCCTGCTCTTCGACAACGAGATCGACCCTGCCGTAAAACTCATCCACCAGCTCTACAACATCGGCGTCGACGCCCTGCTCATCCAGGACCTCGGACTGCTGGAGTGCGACCTGCCACCCATCGAGCTGCATGCCAGCACCCAGTGCCACAACGCCTCCGTGGAGCGCATAAAATTCTTGGAATCAGTAGGGTTCAAACGTGTCGTGCTAGCCCGCGAGACCTCCCTGGAGCAGATGCGCGAGATCCGGCAGGCCACCCACCTCGACCTCGAAGCCTTCGTCCACGGCGCCCTCTGCGTCAGCTACAGCGGCCAATGCTATATGAGCCAGTACCTCAACAACCGCAGCGGCAACCGCGGATGCTGCTCGCAGCCCTGCCGCTCCACCTACGACCTCTACAACAGCGATGGCCGCCTGCTCATCAAAGAAAAACACCTGCTGTCGCTCCGCGACTTCAACGCCAGCCAACAGCTTGAGAACATGATATCTGCCGGCATCACGTCGTTCAAGATAGAAGGACGCCTAAAAGACCTCAGCTATGTGAAAAACATCACCGCCTACTACCGCCAACTCCTCGACAACATATTGAATTCCTCATTCATCACTCATCATTCATCACTCATCACTCCCCACTCATCACTCCCCACTCATCACTCATCACTCCCCACTCATCACTCATCACTCATCACTCCCCACTCATCACTCCCCACTCATCACTCATCACTCATCACTTACCACTTCACCCCCGACCCCGACCGCACCTTCAACCGCGGCTATACCGACTACTTCCTCCGCGAGCGTCAGCCCATGGCCAACTTCGCCACCCCGAAGTCTCTCGGCAAGTACATCGGCAAGGTGACCGACATCAGACGCAACAGTCTTACTATCAGCGGCACGGAGCCCTTCGCCAATGGTGACGGACTCTGCTACTATGATGCCGACGGCCGCCTGCAGGGCTTCCTCGTCAACGGCGTGCAGGGACGCACCGTCATCCCCAACCAGATGCCTGATATCAAGGTAGGTACAGCCCTCTGGCGCAACCAGGACCAGCAGTTCGAGAAACTGCTGCAGGGCAAGAGTGCCGAGCGCAAGATCGGCGTGGAGATGCTCTTCCGTGCCACCCCCGACGGTTTCGCGCTGCAGCTCACCGACGAGGAGGGCCTCAGCGTGACCCACAGCGTCGCCGCCGAACACCAGGAGGCCCGCAACAACTCAAGCAATCAAGCAATCCTGCCCGACCGCAAGGGAGCGGCCTTGAGCACCTTGAAGGAAAAAACAAATCTAGCGAAAAAGCAATCAAGCAATCCTATCGTCAAACAACTCAGCAAGCTGGGCAACACCCCCTTCGTGGCCACTGCCGTCGTCGACGAGACCCAGGGACGCTATTTCCTGCCCGCCGGCACCCTCAACCAGCTGCGCCGCGAAGCCGTGGAACAGCTCGTCGCGCTACGCATCGCCCACCACCGTCCCGCCGACATCCCCCGCACCAACTCAAGCAATCATCCCAATTCTCATTTTTCCAGCCAGTCTCCAAAGGAGACACAGCCCGCGACCGAAGTGGAGCAAATTTTCAATTTTCATTTTTCATTTTTCAATTTTCAATTTCCCGCTAAGCTTGACTATCGCGCCAATGTCATCAACGACAAGGCTGAAGCCTTCTATAAACGCCATGGAGTAAAAGAGATAGAGCGTGGGTTGGAGCAGACAGAGGACTACGACGGCAAGGCCCTGATGACCACCAAATACTGCCTGCGCTACGAGCTAGGCTGCTGCCTGCAAGGGAAAAACGATGGCAAGCCGCAGCTCGACATCAAACCCACCGACACCCTGATCTTAAGAAACAACGACCGCCGCTTCCGCCTCGACTTCGACTGCGGAAACTGCCAGATGCTCATCTACAAAGAATAATCCTTTACCCCCTCCTTTTTTATCACACTTCTTGCCAAATGGTTTGATTCATTACCAGTTACTCGAACAATCAGACAGTCACACCTTCATGCAATCGGAGTCCACCTCTACGCCTTCCTCCGCTGCCCCGGCCCCACCAAACATACTCCCGAAGATGCCCGTGTCTCAGCCAAGAACCGCCGTGGACAGACCTCTCCCACCATCTACATCCCCCTGCCTTAATCACGCATAGGAAGAGAATATCACCCAAGTTATAAATATACGGTAGGCTCTTTTATTTCCTTTAGTTTGTTGGCAATTTCATCCACCTGTCTTCTTTTCCAACCCAGTCCGCTGGCAAAAACCCATGTCCGTTTTGCTCTCACATTCTTTAATTGTATCAAGGTTACCTTAAAAAAAAGGAAAGGTGCGCGGATATGATACACACAAAAGTTCAAATCATCTAAAGGAATCGACCTTTGTTTTCGACGAAAAATCCAATTGTAGTGACACAGGTGTAGAGTTTTGTCGTCATACTTATATTCGATTGAAATAATCCGACTTCCTCCGTACCAAAAAGTGAGTATAATAACCGGTATTACGATATAACTCAGAACCTCCGGAAATGCATATAGTACAAATTGCTTAATAGAAAGGTGGTCTAATAATGTCACCATTACGAAAACTTCAATAAGGATCATACAGGTAATTGGATACATACAATACCTGAAAGCAATCTCACCCGGCTTCTTCGGGTTAGTATAGCGAATTGTTTCCATGACAAAACTAATGAGGTATTAAACCAACTCCTGCCCCTATGCGATTGTTGGGCTTAGTAATTTTTGCCCCCTCTGGCAACTGACTTTTGAGTTTTGGGAAAATCGTTTTTGCATATCCTGCTGCCAACCATCCTGCGTCTAGTCCTAATGTCCCATATCCTTTAATGAGATTACCCACCTTTGATAGACCCTTTTTCAATACATCCTCAATCATTGTTCCTGCTATTTTTACTTGGTATTGGCATATACCAGTGATGACCGAGACTTCGGTATTTGTTTTCATTGAAAAAAACAGAATCCTTGCTGTAAAATAGTATTGACCGGGAGGTATGGCATGTGTAGCGTGCTGTTGAGTGCCTCTTGTCGAAGTGACGTGTCACACTGAAAAAATTATATTTCGAGCAGAAACGAACCACTGCCGTTATTTGTGCGACATCACAGCCATATTCCTGTTTAAAGCATTCGTTCTCATTTATTAAAGAATGCTTGAGCGTATCTATCCCCTGTTCATTAATGTCGATAAAAAAGCCGTATCCGCAATCTGGTCTCATACGTGTAATACAACCTCTGCCGTTTGTGAATTTGAAACAATAAACAAGGTCGGCTGTATCTATGCTGGGTCTGAAAATTGCCATTTCAATCCCATTAAACAAAGAGTCCATGTCTTGATTGGGAATAGAGGTAACAGCATTGCTCGACGTCTCCTGAGGTCGGGTACAGGAGAACAGGGCAAACAATATTGCAAGCATGGTCAAAACCTTCCGTGTTTTCATTCTTTTCTCTTTTATTCTTCTTTATCCTTTCAGAATGCAAAGATACGAATGTTTTTTTGGATTAGTATTTATAATTGCTTGCACGAACTACTTCTGAAATATGTAGAAATCTCCTTGGGGCGCAGAGTCATCATCACATGAGGATATTATGAAAATAGATGGAGGAATCCCTTTGGATAGGTCTATCTTTGTTTTGTATCCGCTGTCTCGTGCAATGCATACCAAAGTATCATCCTTGAGATAAAAGTCATAATCATCGCCACCTAAATAATATGATCCATTTGTGACCCCATTCAAAGTAATCCATAGTCTTGCTGTACACCGAGTAGAAATATTTTGATTTGTATATGATACGGTTTTTGATAGTTTTAGGGTGTCATTTCCCGCAACGATACTTCCCAAATCAATTTCCGAAATGGAGTCCACCAGATAGACTCTTGGGGGGTATCGAGAAGAGCATGACAAATGTGCCATACTAAACACCCACAAAAGAAATATCCTTAAAAAAAGATGTTTACTTAATTTGTATTCCCGTTGCTTCATGATACATTTCATTAACAAATGTGCTATGTCCTCCTGATTTTCGGTGGGCAACCTTCCCCTGTTTGGTTATATAAACAGAATCCATTCCATCAGGGTCCACAATAACAATGGGATTCCACATGCAATAGGCGTACGGGGAGATGCTTGGGTACTTGTCCATCATCGGGTCGACGCTGAGCCACATGGTCATCAGCTCGTGATCCATATAGCGGGCACCGAAGTAGCCGTAGCCGGTTTCCTCGTCGCGCTGCTCATTGTATTTGATTTCATTCAGCGGTATTCGCTTCCCCTTACGGGGTGCATTCCCGGTGAAAACATATGCCGAAACACGTTCGTTTTTTGATGCAGTGTTATGTGCGGTTATTGTCATGGATGTATAGATAACGGATTACAAATCCTTATAGTATGCCGTGTCGGATTGCAAATCCGACACAACGGACGGCTGAACATCAGGCACGACGGATTTTCAATTCTCATGCTGGAACAGTTTGTGGTTGGATCGTTGTTGTACTGAGTTATTGATGTCTACGCCCTCTCGGACACAAAAGTCATGTAAACTCTTGTATCCATTGCAATACTCATAATCCATCGCAGCGATTACTTCATATAACAAGGTGCCGTCCATTTTGTAAATGCCCAAATATTCCGGGCACATCACCCCGCAACAAAAACAGGCACCCTCTAGGTAGTAAAAACAACTGTCTGCGCCTTCATACACTCCGATATCAAATACTGGTAGCGTCTGTATGGTTATCTCTTCATTCTTGTATTTATGCTTGTGCGTCGGAAGACAATCCAAAACTCTTTTTTTGACGACAGTGTCATTTACCATAAAATAGACGTTTTGCGTGATTATTATTGGATAAACGAATCCGTATGTTTTACACATTTCGTCCAGCGTGTCGCCATAATAAAACGTTTCTAACATCAATGAAGAACCATCCTGCAAGGATATTGACAATGTGTCAACTGAGATGGATTTTCCCATTTCTTTTTGAGCATTTACCGTGCCGTTGGCGACAAACAACAATGTACAGATAATCCATATTTCTAATTTCGGTACCATTTTAATAATACTATTTTTTCTTGAGCAGAGAACCAATAGGTCCTATGTGTTGCCCTCTGAGGTTATATATATCTCCAAATTCTCGCCCATCCGGATCCACCAGCATCACCGGATTCCATACGCAATAAGCATAGGGACTAATTGATGGGTACTTATCCGCCATCGGGTCGACACTCAGCCAGCCGGTCAAAGTTTCGCTCCAGTAGTAGCGGGCGCCGTAGTAGTGAAAACCTGATTCCCAGTCCCCTTCCTCGCTGTATCTGATTTGATTCATAGGTGCTCGGTTCCCCTTACGGGGTGCCTTCCCGTTGGAACAAGGGGGGTGGAACCGCATGGTTTGGATACGGTTTTGCAGATATTGTTTATGTGCAAGTTGTGTCATCTTTTTTTTCTTTAGACGCATCAGAATCGTTATAGCTGGGGTTGGACTCGTGTTTTCTTGTGCCTCCCGTGTGCTCAAAAATCAAATATGCAATCAATATCAACAGGAATAATATATGGATGTTCAAGTAGAGATAATATGAATTAAAGACCACAGGTGATAGCCAATAAACTTCATATTTTGAATTAATGGCGAGTTCAAGAACGAATCCGATATGAAAAACAATGCTAATGAGTGTAAAAACTATCAAAAAAATGCGTATTATTTTTAGAAACATCTTGATCATAAATCAGTATTATTGCATGTTTTTTTATCTAATTTGCACCACTAAGTGCATCAAGAAAAATCATGTTGATTTTTGTAACATTCCGATTATGCTTTCAAAAATACTTTTAATTCTTTAGGATTGTAAATAGGGCTTTCGAACACATCAGGGAAAAAGTGTCAAAAAATAGCCTTTTAATGCCATGATTTTTCATCGCATTGCAGGAACTGTTGCTATCTACTGACGGTTGCATCTTTCTGCTTTTCAAGATGCAAAAATACTTATTTTATTTGGAATACGAAAACAAAAATGTAATTTTGCATTTTAAAGACATCCCGGAAAGGATTTTTGACCAGATTCGAAAAAATTTGTATCTTTGCAAAACAAAATTGTGAAAAATGGAAAGGTTGCCGGCATATTGGGAAGAGGTATTTTCACCAGCTTGTCTGCTGAAAGAGCCCTTGTTTTTGCGCACTTTTTTTCAAAAAAGTCACACAATCGAAAGTGCGCAACCGACTGACAGCCACTGGTATTATACTACTTCATTGCCTTATTCCTTCAACGGGAAGGAAAAAGACTGGGAATCAGGCTTTCACTACTACGGAGCCCGCTACTACTGGAGCGAAACTTTGACTGGCTGGCTCAGCGTCGACCCGCTGGCGGATAAGTACCCATCAATTAGTCCCTATGCTTATTGCGTATGGAATCCGGTGATGCTGGTTGATCCAGATGGGAATGAAGCATTGGATAACGATGATTATTATTTGAATTTAAAAAATGGATTAGTTGAATATCACGAGGGAAGTGAGAATCGCTTAGATGAAGGGCTTGTTCACTTGGTGGGAGACGATGCTACATATGGAGACGTAGAGGATGCATTAAAGAATTTAGGATATTCGTATGTCAAGAATCACTCCATTCCAGGTGGCTTTATTGTAGATACAGAAAAACAACTTAAAGGCTGGGAACTGTGGCGTAAAATGCCTATAGCTAGTTCTTTTTTTGCAGCAGAAGCCTTCTCGTGTTTTCTTGAAGGTCTGCCATTATTTAAGCATTTGGGGAGAAGACCTGCATCTTCTGTAGAAATACAATATAATTGGACAAAAACTGCTGCTGGACATATGCAAGATCCAAATAGAAGAATTCCTGTAAGTATCATAGATGAAGTGAAAAAACATCCAATGCATGTTAGACCAGATGCCCAAGGAAGTAATGCATTAATGTATTATTCGACAATGACCAAAAATGGTATAGATTATAATGTTGAAGTGTTGTATGAACAATCAAGCAATACAATTTATCATTTTAAATACTCAAAAAAGGCTTTGGGGCCATTACCTAACATAGAATAGTTATGTATAAAAAAAATGACAAAAACAGAATTTTCTTTTACATGTGCTTATTTTCAATTGGCAAAATTACAGCAGAAGAATTCTGTGATGATTTTTATGAATGCTATGATATACTTGGAGAGATGGATTTCTCTCAACAAGAGGATGAGGTTCTGAACAACCTATCAAATTTATATGTAAGACGTTACACTCCATACGAATCTGACCGAACTCGATTTCCAGATATCTTTATTGACGATATTGGATTAAAAAAAGGGGTTGATATGGCAATTACCTTGCTAAAAAGTTCTTTGAAGGTAGTTGCACAAGACATGCAAGAAATACTCTCATTATGCAAATAATAATCGGGGGACTAGCGGGGAATGTACTATTTTGTTTTTAACATTTCGAATGACAGGGAACAGGCTCCTGTCACAGATAAATAAAGTTGCGTGGGTATGCCGTGTCATGCATCAAAAACATACACGCATCCCGACAACCCCTACGCCGTAACGCATATCCGGGACACCTATAGTGCGCATTACGACTTCGGTTGGGATGCCAATGGGAATCTCGAAAATTCCCACGCCTATGCCACCCATACAGAGCGCAGTCTCTGTTGGACAGAGGATTGCCGTCTCCAGGCCTTCATGGAGCGGGGCGACGAGGGCGGCATTGCAGCCTGGTACAACTACTCCGCAGACGGCAATCGCAACATTAAACTCACCTCGCCGCGGATGCACATGAGCCAGAACGCATCGACGTACGGCAACCCGCCGCTAATCTACCCCACACTCTATGCCTCGCCACTGATAACCCTCACCCAACGTGGCTATACAAAGCACTACTTCGAGGAAGGTCGTCGCGTGTGCAGCAGGCTCGGGAGAGGGTTCCGGGACCGCGTGCCGGACGCGGAAATTGACGCGAGGGTCGAGGAAATAAAAAGGAACTATGCGGAGCAGCTCGAACAGCAACAGACAGGCATGGGCAAAACCTTCGGCAACTGCATCGGCGTCAACCCGGTAATCCTCAGCATGTTCGACCTGCGCCATATGCTCCATGAATACGCGGGCGACGAACACTCCTTCTTCTACCACAGCAACCACCTCGGTCCCGCCGCCTACCTCACAGACGATGCCGGACTGGTGACGCAGACCCTCAACTACCTCCCCTACGGCGAGGATTGGGTGGACATTCAGAACAATCTCGATCCCAACCTCGGCCAGTACCGCTTCAACGGGAAGGAAAAAGACTGGGAATCAGGCTTTCACTACTACGGAGCCCGCTACTATTGGAGTGAAACTTTGACCGGCTGGCTCAGCGTCGACCCGATGACGGATAAGTACCCGAGTATCTCCCCCTATGCCTACTGCATGTGGAATCCTATTACATTGATTGATCCTGATGGCCGTGAAATTGGAGATTATTATACACGAGATGGGAAATGGGTAGGGCGCGATAAATATAATGATAATAAGGTTTATGTTTGTGATGGAAAAGATGAGAATGGTAATTATATCAATCCACAGGATTTAGGGGTGACCCATGATGAGTTTTGTACAATAGCAAATATTGTAAGCCAAGAATCCTTGAAGAATGAAGAGGATTTATGGATTGCACATACTGCCAACAACTCGGCGAAGAAAAGAAACATGTCATTATACAGGAGATTAATGAGTGGGTATTCTTCAGTCAAAAAAGAAAATAAAACTCCATTAGCATCATCAAATAAATCTTTGAATGCGAACTCCGCGAGGGCTGCAGTAATAAATGTATTGACCGGGGGGATTGATCCAACAGGAGGTGCGGTCTTATGGGATGGCACTGATTTTTTGGCATGGGGAATCAACCAAGCAAAATTTAAGCAATACAAAAGCATAACTATTTCAGCAAATATTTATAACACCTATTTTAGAAATAATATAGCAGCATATTTATCCGGTATCACATATAGAATTAATAATAAAAAAATAACATACCAACTCCCCGCAGATATTTTTATTGATCCACAGAATTGGAAAGGCAATACATTTAAATATACAACAGGTGCTAGGGCCACAGGGTCTATTGAAGCCACAGGAGCTGTGGGGTTATCTATTTTCTGGAAAATAAAACATTAGAATGAAACGAATTGTTTTTTTGTTGCTGATCATTAAGATGTCTTTTTCGCTTGGTTTCTGTCAGGCCAAATGTGATAGCCATGTTGACACGCTATCAAATATGAGTCTGGTAGATGGCCAAGGTGTAAACTATAAAATATTCCAAATAATAGATTTACAAGACAATCATTGGGTAGATTCTACTAGAAAATTGGTTATATTCTATGATACAAACAAAGCCGTGTTGCATTTACCCATTCCGGATGAAGAAATCAAGAATTTTTCCATTGATAGGATAACTACAAATGACAATGGAATTACCTTGATTACATCTCAGGGAGGCGGTGCATGGATTGTCCGACATAATTTTATTTTTGTAGTTGAACATGGGCAACTCTTCCTATATAAAATCATATCAGAATATGGAGACTTTGACTCTGAGAAAACAGAAATAAAGACCTATCATCCAAAACTACGAATAGACGAAACAGAACTAATCCTTTTTTTATAACGCATATTATGCAATTGGCTGGGAAGCAGCTGATTGCACGATTCTTTGTCTCATAAAGCATTGTTTTTCAGTTTCTCCAGCCACCAACAACGTACCAAGGACGTCCCAAAGACGTACTTGCAACGTCCTATCGCCGTCGACGGTCGACGTTGATACTCTGTGGGTTCGGTGACGGTGGCGAAAAGATTAACATTTTTTAACGGAGGGTAACATCCTCAGGGCTTATATTATATAGTAACCCTTCTTAACGGCGAAATGTACTTCTTTAACGGCGAAATATACTTTTTTTAACGGCGAATTATACTTATTAAACTAATTGCTGCCGCTGGTCAATTGCTGGCTAATTTCGCTTATGCCGCTGGCTTCGCGCGGCGGCTGCCGCAGGCGTTATTCGCGTCATTCGCCTGAAATTAAAGGGAAGAAAGAATTCGTTAAATTAGATAAATTCGCCGTTAAAGAAGAATATTTCGCCGTTAAAGAAATATAATTCGCCGTTGAACAAATTATAAGCAGTTAAACAAAAAATAAGCAGTTATGGCAAAACAACGTTACGGAATCAACGATGCCTACCGCGGCACGGTGGGCACAGTCATCGGCTACCAATGGCGCGGACGGTGGTGCCTGCGGGCACGGCCGCATACGGTGCACGATCCGCGCACCGCGCGGCAGCGCACGGCACGCGGCCTTTTCGCTCAGGTGTCGCAGCTGGCCTCGCATTTCTCGGCGGCACTGCGCATCGGCCTCCACAGCGAGGCCGTGAAGGCGCACCGCACCGAGTACAACCATTTCATGAGCATCAACCGCCCCTGCTTCACCCTCGAGGAGGGCCGTCTGGCTGTCGACTACATGGGCCTCGCGGTGGCACAGGGGCCGGTGGCGCCGGTGGGGTTTATTAGTGATGAACGAGGAGTGATGAGTGATGAGTGGGGAGGGAGGAGTGATGAACGAGGAGGGAGGAGTGATGAGCGGGGAGGGAGGAGTGATGAACGGGGAGGGAGGAGTGAGGAACGAGGAGGGAGGAGTGAGGAGCGGGGAGGGATGAGTGATGAACGAGGAGGGAGGAGTGAGGAGCGGGGAGGGAGGAGTGATGAACGAGGAGGGATGAGTGATGAACGGGGAGGGAGGAGTGATGAACGAGGAGGGAGGAGTGTGGAGCGGGTGGTGGTGCCCTTTGAGAAGAACCCGCGGCATCTGCGTGCCGACGGCGACGATCTGGTGTACCTCTTCGCCTGGTGTCCGGCGATGGACGAGGGGGTGCTCTCCACCCCCGTCTGCCGCCGCAGCCGGCGGGCGGAGATAACGCTGCCCGACCGCTGGGCGGGCAACGAGGTGCACCTCTATGGTTTCGTGAAAGACTATGCCGGCCGCACCAGCGACAGCCAATATCTGGGCTCGAGGCTCATGGATTACGTGGAGCTGGCGGCAAAGGGGCCATCAGCCGGCGGCAACGACCGTCACGACGGCGGTGGCGACAATGACGACAGCCGAGACAGCCATCCAGCGGCGCGGACGCAAGGGCACATGCTGGCGGCCGAACATGATGCCAAGCGTGGAGAAGAGGAATGTGACGACGAACAAAGGCCAGAGGGCTTTGTGAAGACTGCCACCCAGCAGGGCGACGAAGCCCACACCCATGCCAAGGAGGAAACCGTTGATACCTGTGGCTATGGTGAACAGCAAGACACGCACGATGCCGGCATTGAGGTCGAAAGCCATGGGCTTGGCCTTGCGGCCCAGGTGGGGCAACAACAGCTTGACGGCCACAACAACGGAGAAACCCAAGAGGACCAAGGCATTGGACTTGGCAAAGGCATCGGGATTCTGCGTGTCGGTAAAATGGAAATAGTTGCCCACCAGCATTCCCAACACAAAGAGCACCACATGCACCACCGACAAGGTGAAGGCGACAAGCATTCCCGACGACAGCGGTATCGGTGCCGCGTCGGCACAGCGGTGCATCAGCACCATGGCACTGATTCCCAGTGCTAAAGAGAGCGAGATGAAGGCAAGTATTGACATTTTTGTAATGATTAAGGATTTTAATTTTGGGGAGTGAGAGGGAGTGAGAGAGGAGTGATGGGGGAGTGATGGGGGAGTGAGAGGGACAATGGGTTTTTTTTGTAATGATTAAAGGGGTTAACTTTGGGGAGTGAGAGAGGAGAAAAAGAAAGTGATGAATGATGAATGATGAGTGATGAATTCTTTTAAAATCTTTTACAATCTGAAGGAGAAAGAAAGAAAATCTACAAGATCAACAAGATTTATTCACTATATTTCATTTATTTCAGCGGTGCTCATCACCCCTTCGGGGGTCGCGAAGCAGGAGAATTGTATGGTTTTTGTTATCGTGATGAATTCAGCGACGGAGAGTTGTTCGGCGCGCTTGGACAGGAAGGTCTCGTCGACGTTCTCGATGGGGAGGTTGGCCGAACGGAGGGCGTTGCGCAGGGTTTTTCTCCGCTGGTTGAAGCCGGCCTTTACCACCTGTACGAAGAGCTTCTCATCACATTCCAAGGATGTTACGTCGTTGCGCGTAAGTCGGATGACGGCCGATTTGACCTTGGGAGGCGGGTTGAAGACATGCTCGTGGACGGTGAAGAGGTATTCGATGTTGTAGAAGGCTGATAGCAAGACCGATAAGATACCGTAGGTCTTGCTCCCCGGCCCTGCGGCGACACGCTCGGCCACCTCTTTCTGGAACATCCCCACCACCTCGACAGCCTGGTTGCGGCACTCGAAGACACGGAAAAGGATCTGCGACGAGATGTTGTAGGGGAAGTTGCCTATGACGGCGAAAGTATCATGGAACAAGGCTGTTAGGTCGAGTTTTAAGAAGTCGCCTTCGATGACTTTGAGCGTAGGGTAGTGCTCGTGGAGCCATGCCACCGACTCGCGGTCTATCTCAACCACATGAAAGTTGAGTTCAGGCTTTAGTATCAGATATTTAGTCAGCACTCCCATGCCTGGACCTATCTCGATGAGATTGGAGGTGCGGCCCGTGAGGCTCTCCACGATGCGTTGGGCGATGCTCTCGTCGGTGAGGAAATGCTGTCCGAGGAACTTTTTGGCTTTTACTTCATTCATCTTGCTGCTAATCTTCTTTCAACGGCTAATTATTCGAATGGGGTGAATTGCTGACGCGGGTCAATCTATGGCGAATTACTCTAATTTCCCGCTTCGCGGTTCATGGGAGAATTACTTGCTTTCAGTGTGTTATAGCGTTTGCGGGCGCGGTCGGCATAGAGCGAGGTGGGGTAGTCGACGAGCAGCTTCTCGTAGCATTCGAGGGCTTTGGCGCTGTTGGCGAGGTGGGTCTCGTTGAGTTCCGCCATCAGCATGAGGGCGTCGTCGGCAGTGATGTCGGTGGGATAAAAATCCACCAGTTTCTGCAGGAGCGAGTCGGCCTCGGCGTAGCGCGCCTGCTTCATGCGGATCTGCGCCTTGCGCATAAGTATCTCGTCGAACAGAGGATGGGAGAGCGTGCGACGGGTAATCTGGTCGAAGCCCTCCCACGCAGAGTCCAATTGGTTGCGGTAGAGCAGCAGGTCGGCGTCGGCGAAGAGCTCAAGCATCGTATAAGTGCTGTCATCTTCCATGTTATCAGAGATTAACAAGGAGAGCTCCATGGCGTCGTTGGCGATCAGCTTGGAGGTCGACGACCGCAGAACCTTCAGCTGCGAGCTGGCCCAGTCGAAGTCATGGTTGTAGTAGGAGAGCTTGGCGTTCTTGTACTTGGCCTGTGCGCCGAGGAGGTCGTTTTTGTTGGCTTTCTCGACCTGCATGTAAAGCAGCGAGGCGTCCCAGATGGAGCCGCCAAAAAGCAGGAGGTCACCCAGTTCGAGCTTCACCTCGTCGCGGATGGCGGCTTTCAGACGGGGTATCTCCAGCACGTCGTCGAGCATGCTGACGGCGGCCTGTACATCGTCGCCATAATAGGCCATCAGCTGGGCATAATGACGCATCAGCGGCACGGTGCGCTCGTTCTTCCCTAGCTCGGCGAAGGCGTCGAGATACCTCTGCTTGAGAATGGAAAAGTCCTTGCTATCAATGGCATAGTTATGGTTGATGCGGGCGAAATCCACCTCGAGCTCACCCACACGGCTCTCGAAATAATGGGGGTTCTCCTGTCCTTTCTGCATGATCAGGCGATAGGCCTCGGCCGCCACATCATAGCTCTCGTTCTCGAAGGCGATGCGCGCCACACGCAAGAGCTGCTCGCCACCCTTCTCGGGGAAGCGGGCGTCGACAGCCTGAGCCTGCGTGAGGGCAAAGGCAAAATCCTTCTGCTGCACGGAGAACCATATCATCATCTCCAGGTAGGTATGGTTGTTGGGGTTCTGGCGAACACGGTCGACCAACGCCTGCCGGATGCCGTCGGAAAGGCGGCTGTCGGGGGCTTCCAGCATGGCTTTCTGCATGTTCACCTGTATGGAGGCCATCATCCCCGGCTGCTTGTCGAGGAGGTCGAAATACTCGTTTGTCATCGCCTGATAGTCGCCCATGGCCTGGTAGACGCCGACCAGCTCGCTGAAATAGAGCTGCGGGCTGCGCGTTTTCTGGCGTGCCGTCAGGTAGGTCTTGACGGCATAATCGTACCTGCCGACATTGACGAAGGCCATCGCCAGATCGGGGATGGGGGCCAGGTTTGTCGAGATTTCCTCGATGGCGTTGTCGAAGCATTTCTTGGCTTTCTTCTCCTTGTCCTGAAGGAGATAGACGTTGCCCTGGTCGACGTATAGCGAGAGCTCTTTGGGGTTGCCTTTCAGGCGTTTCTCCGCCAGGCGGAGGGCGTCCTTATACTCGCCGAGTTTGAGATAAGCGTTGTAAAGCCGCTGATAGTAGTATTTGTTGGAATAGGCCTTATACAGGGATTCGTAGAGCTGGGCAGCCTGCTCGAACTCACCATTGCCATAGTAATAGGCAGCCATCTGCTCCTGCGACTGTTGAGCCACCGCGGGTGACATCGGGAGAAACAGCGACAGAACACATAGAACCAGTATTTTGCCTATATTCTTCATACAAAAAAACCGGAAGTGTTCGTTCCGGTCCTAGTATTGGTTGGTGACCCAGCTGGGGCTCGAACCCAGGACCCCAACATTAAAAGTGTTGTGCTCTACCTGCTGAGCTACTGAGTCAGTCACTCACCTCATTAATCGGTGACCCAGCTGGGGCTCGAACCCAGGACCCCAACATTAAAAGTGTTGTGCTCTACCTACTGAGCTACTGAGTCATCAAAACGCGGCTTTCTGCCACAAATTGAGTTTGCAAAAGTACAACTTTTTTATCAATGGACAAAAATTTTTATAAAAATAAGGCGATGATTTGCCGTATTATACTGATAAACAATAGTATAATTCAACAACAATAAATTCGGAAAAGGCAAATAGACGACTGTAAAAACAGCCCTGCGACGGCCATTTTTACAAAAAAGAGGGGTGTTTCAATCCTCATGGAACGTCGGGCGGCGGGTCGGAAGATTCCTCTTCCCGGCACACCGCTGGCGACGCCTTGTCGCCGAGGGCTGCCGGCGGGACACCCTGGGAGTATTCCGCCAGATTGACGAAGTCCTGCCAGCCTTTGTTGACGGGCACGAACGAGCCATTCTCCTCCACGCAATTCACGCGACCAGCACCGACATAGGTGGAGTTCGACGACCGTCCCGCGCGGTCGATGACAAAGCCATAGATGTGGACCTCGCTGCCACTCCAGGACTGCGGAAGGCGCACCTGCACCACCTTGCTACGACGCAATACAGGAGCTGAAAGAAAACCTTCGGCAAGGTCTGCATTATAGAAATAAAGGTATACCTTATCGTCGGAAGAAGGGCGAAGGAGGTGTGCGTTCTTCTCGAAAGGAACGACGACGACCTCACCATCTTCGAATCGCGGCTTGGCGAAATAGACATCCGCCGCCGGGCCCTCCGCTATCGTCAGCGACGGATAATCGATGCGGACGGCACCCTCCTCATTATGGAACGCGGGCTTGTTCTGCCGCACGAAATAGTTCCCTTCCGACATCTGCGCCTGATCGGCACTCTCCCTAAGCCCCAGCTTCAGCGCCGACGTAGCTTTCGACGCGAAGCGGACCATGGAGACGAACCAGTCGCGCTCGGACTTCTGACTCGGGGTGTTGGGGTAGGCGATGTGTGCCACATGGGCGCGGAAACACTGTCTGCGTTTCCACAGATAAGCCACCCTATCCCCGTAGCGTCCCACCATTTTCCCCTCAAATTCACCTATACTTTTTGCCATAATTGGAGGTAATTTTACAACAAAATTCTATTTATTCCGGTAACGAAAATACACAAAAAATATTGTTTTAGGGTTAAAAAAGCATAAAGAGGCATATAAGAAGCATATAAGAAGCAAGGGCTTCTTTCATTCTCAGAAACAGACAATTGTTGAGGGAAGAAAAAAGAGAGGGTGCAAAAAAATAAATTTCACCCGAATGAGAAAAAAGTCGTATATTTGTAAAAATATTTCAACTATGGATTTGACAATACATCTTAAGAAAGGTCTCGGAGAAATTGAATTCGGCATGCCGGTGGAAGAGATAGTAAACCTGCTGGGAACGGCCGACGAGGTGGAGAACATCGACAACGCCGCCGATGAAAGCACCACCGTGCTGAGGTATACGGAAGAGGGCATCACCCTGTTCTGCGAAGGGGAAAATCCCGTCCTGGCATGCATCGATATCGCCAACGAGGACTGCACGCTCTTTGGCGCACAGGTGTTCGACCTCAACGAAAGAGAGCTTGTGAAGCTCCTGGTGGACAACGGCATCACGGAACAGGATGTGGACGAGGAAGACTGGGGAGAGCGCCGTGTAACCTTCAACGAAGGCAACATCGACTTCTATTTCGACAACGGAGAACTTATCTCCATCATCATTGGCGCATGATTCCCGTTTTCAGCACCGCCTATCTGCCCCCCATTACCTATGTCGCGGCGCTTGTCCGCTACCCAGAGGTATATATCGAGACCAAGGAAACATTCCCCAAACAGACCTACCGCAACCGCGCAGAGATCATGACAGCCGGAGGCGTCAGGACCCTGACGGTCCCTGTCGTGCGGAACAACCATTCTCGCACAGAAGAGGTGGGCATAGACTATAAAGAGCGCTGGAACACCATCCACCTCCGCACACTGACGGCAGCCTACAGCGCATCGCCCTATTTCCTCTATTATAAGGACGATCTGGAGGCTCTGTTGGCTCCCCGCTACGAGAGACTCACTGACTTGAACGACGCGCTGCTGAAATGGGTTTTGCGGCTATTAAAATGCCCCTGCAACATCCTGCACACAGAAGACCATAAAAAAGAATATGAAACGGACTTCCGTGGCACCTTTACCCCCAAACGCCCCTACCCTACGCTAAGCCACAAAAGCTACCACCAAGTCTTCTCCGACAGGCTCCCTTTCACCCCCAATCTGAGCATCATCGACCTGCTGATGAACCTGGGTCCCGAGTCGAAAAGTTACCTGAAAGAATTATCGTAAACGTCATAGAACAAATAAAATAAGCCTATCGTTTCATGTGAAACAATAGGCTTTTTTCTTGTTTTAACGAGCAAACGAGAGAAGCAAAACGGAGACATCGGCAGGCGATATACCACTGATACGGGAGGCCTGTCCGATGGACTGGGGACGGTAGCGGTTGAGCTTCTCGCGGCATTCATAGCTCAGGGCCGTGAGGGAGAAATAGTCGAAATCTGTCGGGAGGCTGATGTCCTCGAACTTCAAGATACGGTTGGCCACCTCCTGTTCTTTCTCAATATAACGCTGGTATTTTATCTGCGTCTCCACCTCCTGTTTGACCTCATCGCGGACCTCTTCGGGCATGGACTGCACCTCAGCCTCCAACCCTGAAGAGAGGGAGAGCAGCATGTCGAGCGACAGTTCCGGACGGAGCAGCAGCGACGAGAGGCGCACACGCTGGCTGAGCGGAGCCGACTGATGCTCCTCAAGCCAGCCATTCACCTCCGACGGAACCACGGAGAGCTGCTCGATGGAACGCATCAAGGAGGCCGACAAAGACTGTTTCTCCTCCACCCTTCGCATACGCGCATCGTCAGCGAGGCCGAGGGCATGAGCAAGCGGGGTGAGGCGTTGGTCGGCATTGTCCAGGCGGAGAAGGATTCGATATTCGGCACGCGAGGTGAACATGCGGTAGGGCTCGTCGACACCCTTGGTCACCAGGTCGTCTATCAAGACTCCTATATAGGCTTGGGAGCGTCCCAAGACGAACGGCGCCCTGCCCTGCAGCTTCAGCGCCGCATTGATACCGGCCATAAGACCTTGGCATGCCGCCTCTTCATAGCCCGTGGTACCGTTGATCTGGCCAGCGAAATAAAGGTTCTCCACATGCTTGGTCTCAAGGGTATAGACCAGCTGCGTGGGCGGGAAATAGTCATATTCTATGGCATAGCCTGGCTTAAAGATACGGGCCTGCTCGAATCCTTTTATGCTATGCAAAGCCTCCAATTGCACCTCGATGGGCAGTGACGAGGAGAAGCCGTTGAGGTAGTAGCTCTGCGACGTCCATCCCTCGGGCTCTACGAAGAGCTGGTGATGATCCTTGTCGGAGAAGCGTTCAATCTTATCCTCGATAGAGGGGCAATAGCGCGGGCCGCGGCCCTGGATTCTTCCGGAGAACATCGGTGAACGCGAGAAGCCTGTACGAAGGATGTCGTGGGTCTGGAGATTGGTATTGGCGATATAACAGGGCTTCTGCTCGGTAAGAGGCTTGGTATCAGAGAAGGAGAATTTATCCGGGTGCTCGTCTCCCGGCTGTATCTGGAGTTGAGAGAAATCGATGGTACGGCCGTCGACACGCACCGGGGTGCCTGTTTTGAGACGCTGTACCTCGAAACCCTGTTCACGAAGTTGGTCAGAGAGGCCTACGGCAGGGGCCTCCCCTACCCTGCCCCCGCTCCAGGATTCCTCGCCGATGAAGATCTTACCGTTGAGGAAAGTGCCGCTAGTCAATATAACGGCACGTGCGGGGATATTATGTCCCATGCGAGTCAGGACACCGGAGACTGTCTTGCCATCGAACGAGAGCGCGACGACCTCATCCTGCCAGAGGGAGAGACCGGGGATATTCTCCAGCACCCGACGCCATGTCGAGGAGAAGAGCATCCTGTCACATTGGGCCCGGGGGCTCCACATGGCGGGACCCTTGGAGCGGTTGAGCATTCGGAATTGGATAGCCGACCTGTCGGTGACTATACCCGACCATCCTCCCAGGGCATCAACCTCACGGACAATCTGTCCCTTTGCCACGCCGCCCATGGCGGGATTACATGACATCTGACAGATATTATCGAGCATCTGGGTGACCAGAAGTACTTTTGCACCCAGCTTGGCAGCCGCGGCTGCTGCCTCGGCACCCGCATGGCCTGCTCCTACAACTACAATATCGAAAGGTTCAAATGTCATAATATATGATATTTACGCTGTTTGTTCCACGGGAAACAACGCCAAGGCTTCTTCTTCGAGCTTTCTCATCTGAGCGGCCTCTTCCGGGCTCTTGTCACCCTGGCCCAGCAGATGCAGTACCCCGTGAATAATCACTCGATGCAGTTCATGAATAAACGGCACTCCAAATTGGGAAGAGTTCTCCCCTACCCTATCCACACTTATCATGATATCACCCGAGATGAGGTCTGCAGCCACATAGTCGAAAGTGATAATATCGGTATAGGTGTCATGATTCAGGTAGCGCTGATTGGCACCAAGAAGATACTCGTCACTGCAGAAAAGGTAAGAGATGTTCCCCACCCTCTTTTGACGACGTTGGACGACCTCGGTAATCCATTTCTTGACATCAGTAGGCTGAGGAAGGTCAAAATCTATATCCTGAACACTAAACCGGATAGCCATATTATATATGTAGAATACTAATTAACAGATGATTATGAATAAAAAGAATGAAACTTTCCTCAAAATGCTTGCGATGAAACGGCTTCAGGAAGGTAGTTATACTCCCTAGACGAAGGAAAAAGAGGAATCCTTCATACCAGAACAGGGGTGAAGGAAGCCCGGAGGGTTGCGATGCGCTCAAGGGCGTCGGAGGGGTCGATGCCGGCAACATCGAATTCGAGTTTCACTTTCCGTCCCCCTTCGGAGAAGGTCAGTCGGTCGGCAAGGGACTTCATGACAAAGATACCCTCCCCCTGGTTCGACTCGCCGGAAGGGAGACCACCGTACTGATGGAAATCGAATCCCCTACCCTCGTCGGATACCTCCACACTGATGCCACCCCGGCTGGTGTCGAATGTCAGCGACACATTCTTTGTCGAATCCGACCCATTACCGTGGACAATGGCATTCTCTACCGCCTGCAGGGCAGCCACCGATACAGCGGAATAATAATTACCCACATTATTCTCGTGGCAAAAATGAAACAAGCGCTCCTCCACCTGTGGGAGATTAGCAATATCCGACTGTATAACAAAAGATTCCGTCATTCTTCTTATGATCCTTAACGGCTACAAATATACAAAAAAATGAAAAACTAAAAATGAAAAATGAAAAATTGGAGGGGTCATCCCGACAACTATCTGTAGAAGTAGTCGTTAACTTTCTCCCGGTAGTAGGGCGAGAGGGTAGGGGGTACTGTACGAAGCTGATCGGCAGCAGGTTTCAGCTGCTTGTTGTATTTCTCGAGTTCGGCTGGCGACGGCTGGCTGTAGAGGTCTCCTGCCTCGTGGCTCTCGCGCCGTTCCTCCTTCTCGCGCTGCATCTCTGCCTTTTCATGCTCCAGCAGACGGGTCATGATTTGTTGCTGACGCTGGATCGTTTGGTGTGTAATGGTGCGGTTCACCAGGTCTGTCTCTGTCTGCTCCATCTGCTTCATCATCTGGTCTATTTCCTTGGCCAGCTTGCTGTTACCCGCATCCTGTTGCTTCAATTCCTGGCCGTATTCCTGCATCATGCGACGTATCAGCTCCTGCTGTGCCGCCATCTTGGCAAACTCTTCGCTCATCTTCTGACCTTGCCCTAACTGGTGCCGTCCATCGGCTTTTTTCCCCTGCTTGTCGAGCTGCTTTTTCAGCGCTTCCATCTGCTTGTTAAGCTCCTGCTGCATCTGCCGCATCGACTTGGGCGACGGCTTTCCCTTGCCAGGATTGCTGCATTGTGAATTGCTCTTACCCTTGTTCTTACACTGGCCGTTCTTCTTTTTCTGGCTGTTCTGACGCATCTGATCTTGCATCTTGTCGAGGCTCTCCGCAAGCACCAAGGCCAGGTTGTTGAGCGACGTCATCGAATACTGCATCGACCGTGCCGCCTGTGTGTTCTTATAGGCGCCATAGAACGACTGGTTCATGTCCAGCAAGCCCTTGAGAGAGTTGTTCACGTTGCTGTTCACCGCAGCCACATCCTTGTTGATAGCCGAGGCTACCTGCAGCTGCCGCTTGGCCATAGAATGGAGCGAATCGGCCACATTGCGGAAGTCATCCTTGATACGGTTCTGGCGAGATATTATCGTCTGATACTTCGGGTCTTGAATATAGATGGTACTCAGAGCGCCTATCAGCTCTTCCTGGTTGAACGAGAGCCTCACAAGGTTTTTCAGCAGTTGACGCACCTCCTCGGCATCCTCTGCCAGATCCTCTTGTTCGGCATCGGTCTGAGCCTCGGCCAGCGCCTCGCTGAGCTTCTCCATATCGTCGGCGGCCTCTTTCTGCTGCTTGCCGGCATCCTTGTTCTTACCTTTCTGCAAACTCTGCTGTGCCGCTTTCTGGTGCTGCTCCACCTGCTTCTCAAGTTCTGTAGGCACCTTGAAATCCGTGCCGGGATCCAGTTCCTTATAGTCTTTCTTAATCTGGTCGATATCCTCCTTCAGCTGCTGGAATTTATCATTGATTTCCTTCTGTTTTTCCTGCAACTGCTGATTGTCCTTCCCCTTGTATTGTTCCGTTTCACGCGAAACATCACGCTGCTCCTCGGCCAGCTTGTCCATCTTCTGTATCGTCTGCTCCACCTTCTTCTCGATCTCCAGCCGTTTCATGAGCTCGATGTTCTGATCCAACTGCTTTTCCAGCTCTGCGTTGTCCATCTTCAGCTTCTCCAGATTCTCCTGCACTTTCTGCTTGTCGAGCTCCTTCATCATACGGTCTATCTCCGCCATGGTCTCTTTCATCTTTTCGTCCATCACCTCGTTCATCAGGCGGTCCAGCTCACGCTGTTTCTCCATCAGTTGCTCGCTCTGCTCGCGGTATTTCTGTTCCAGGCGGTTGTTCTCCTGTATCTGCTGCTGCATTTGCTGCATCATCTGCCGCACCTGCTGCTGTTTCTGCTGTATCTGCTGCAGGTCTTTCTTGTCCTGCCAGTTAAGCTCCTTCTTGTCGACCAGCTTACGCATCATCTCGTTGATTTCCTCCTGCAGTTTCTGCAGCTCGCTCATCTGTGTCTCGGCGCTCTGTCGCACCTCGTTGCTGCTGCGGTCGAACAGCTGGTCAAGCTCTTCTGTGGTGGGAATCTTGATCTCGAAAGCCTGCGAACGCACTTTCTTGGGGCCATGGATGGCGTCGTTGTCCGCCACCTCGAAATAGTAGGTCAGCACATCTCCGGGCGCCAGTGTCAGTTCAGCGGTGTTGAAACTGAAGAAGAACTCCTGCGACGACTCGCCATTCAAGGCCAATTCGGCCTCGCTGACGGCCTTTCGGGCCGTGTCCTTGGCGTTGGTCGTCGAATGGACAAAAACGAGCTTAGAGAAGCCATAATCATCCTTTATGCGGCCGCGGAACAGACGTCGGTCGGGATGCAACGAATCGATCATCTCCTCGACCGAAATCTGCGGCAGTGCGTCGACAATGGCCGAGAGGGTATAGCGCAACGTGTCGGAAGAGGAATGGCTGCTTTCCACGCAGAAAGCATAGTCTATCGTGTGCATCACACGGAGGTTGGTCTCCACGCGCCCCGATGGGTCCACAGGAAGCTCCACAGCCGCGGAGTCGCGGAAGAACAGCATCTGCTGGGCATCCTTGGTCTGGAAAAGCCACTTCACCACGGTGCCTTCAGGCACCGCAGCGTCGCCCAGATTCACCACCGTCTCGGGTACACGACCCGTATAGGCAGGGTAGGAGAGGAGCATGCGGAACTCCACCACCGACGGATTTGGGAGCATCTCCAGACGGTACTCCGGCGATGTCACGCCACCGCCGTCCAGGCTGAAATTCAACGATTGACGCACCTGCTTGAAGGTGTATCCGAACCGCTCGGGCGAGAGCTTGGTCATCCTATGACGACGGCCATCGACGACGATGGACACCTCGTTGGGTAGCGCCTCGCCCTCGACATCCACCGTCAGGTCGAAATCGTTCCCCGAAATCACCTGCAAAGAGTCGGTAGACACCACAAAACGGAACGGTGCCGGACGCTCGTAGACCGTGTTATAATCGGCAATACGCTTCACCGGCCCTGTGATCACCGTCGGTGCCACCAGCAGCAACACGACAAGTATCGCCAGCGGCGGCAGCGCGTAGCGCAGGTACCGCCGGTTGGCCTTCAGGTTGATGGCGTTGAGGAAGGGGATGGGGCGCAAGGTGGCGGCCTTCTGCTCGATAGCAGCAAGAAGGAGGTCGGACTGGTCAGATTGGTCGGACCTATCGGATTGGTCGGACATCAGCTGCAGCAGGTTCAGCAGCTTGTCGCTCACCTCGGGGAAGTGTCGTCCGATGATGCGGGCGGCCTGCTGCCGGTCGATACACTTGCCCAGGCCGTACATCTTCAGCAGCGGGCGCACTACCAGCCAGGCCGAGACGGCAGCCACCGACAGCCATCCTCCCCAGAAAATCAACGCCCTTGCCAGTGGCGACAGCCACCCGAAATGCTCCAGCAACACCGCCGCCAAAAAGAGCGTCAGCATGATGCCGACAGCATATAAAATACCTTTTATCAAGAGGTTCTTGTAGTACTTCCTGATAAAGGCATCGAGCGCCTGCAGTATGTCGCCCTGTCGTTTCATTCTAGCATTTAACGCAACAAGTTGACTTTTATTTTGTACAAAATAAAAAAGGCTGCACAGCAACTGTGCAGCCTCTTTTGCTGAATCATTCAAGTGATTATTCCTGAACGTCCTGAGCCTCTTCGGCGGCAGCCTCAACGGCAGCGTCGTCGGCAGTGGTATCCTCTTCGGGAGCCATCTGAGCCATAGCCTTCAGCACGATGGCCATAGCCTCGTCCTGGTGCTCCTCAGCCCATTTCGTCCATTTGCCCTGAAGGGCGTTCATCTTCTCCTCAATGGCCTTCTCGTCGGCGTACTTGGAGTCGAACTCAGCGGCAACTTTGCTGATCTCTTCCTCGGAGATACCTTCCATGTTCAGGGAGGCCATCTTCATCGAGGTGTTCATCATCATCTCGTAACCCTCGGCGCTGGGCTCCTGCTCCATGATGTTAAGCAGCTGGTCGGTGATTTTGACCATCTTCAGAACGTCGCTGTCGCCTTCTTTGATTTCGTTTTTGGCGGTAACACCGTCTTTACCGGGTTTGTCGCTGCCACCACAGGCAACCATCATGCCCACGAGGGCAATCATTGCGAAGAAAGAAAAAACTTTTTTCATTGTGTTAATTTTTTGATTGTTAATAATTTCAATATTAAATATTGTCTGGTTTTAAATTGCAAAACTACGAAAAATCTTTAAAAATCAACATGTTTTAAAGTTAAAAACACTTAAAGGCATTCCCTTAAGACCCTCCGATTTCACTTTTTTTCGTATTTTTGCAATCCAAAAACAGAAGAAAAATCATGCAACAGGTAATCATCATCACCGGCGCCTCGTCGGGCTTTGGCAAGGCCACGGCCGAACTCCTGGCCTCGAAAGGACATGTCGTTTACGGTCTCTGCCGCCGCCCCATGCCCGCGGAGGACAATATTAAATATTGTCAGTGCGATGTACGCAACCGCGAGCAGATAGCCGCCGTCGTGGCGGAAATCATCAAGGAGCAGGGTAGGGTAGACGTGCTGGTGAACAATGCCGGCATGGGTATCGGCGGCGCCCTGGAGCTGGCCACCGAAGAGGAGATCGACCTCCAGATGGGCACCAACTTCATGGGCTGCGTCAATATGTGCCAGGCCGTGCTGCCGTATATGCGCAAGGCGCGTAAAGGAAAGATTATCAACCTCAGCTCCATTGGTGGCGTCATGGGCCTTCCTTATCAGGGATTCTATTCCGCCTCGAAGTTCGCCATCGAAGGCTTTTCCGAGGCCCTGAGCGCCGAGGTGCGCGGCTTTGGCATCACCGTCTCCATGGTCGAGCCGGGCGACTTCGCCACGGGCTTCACCGGCAGCCGCAAGAACAGCCAGGCCACCCTCGACGACCCCGACTACGGCCCCATCTTCCGCCGCTCGCTGGCCATCATCGAGAAAGAGGAGAACGGTGGCTTGAAACCCGAGGTGCTGGCTCGCCGCATCGCCAAGATGGTGGAGCAGAAGCACCCGCCGCTGCGCAAGGTGGTCTCCAACCTCGAGCAGAAGCTCTCCGTGGTCATCAAACGGGTGCTGACAGGCAACCAGATGGTCGCCGTCCTGCGAGGATACTATAAGTCTTGAGGAGTGAGAGGGGAGTGAAGGAGGAGTGAGAAGGGAGTGAGAGAGGAGTGAAGGAGGAGTGAAGGAGGAGTGAGAGGGGAGTGAAAGGGACAATAGATTTAATTATTTGTCCTCTTGAGACTGTTCTTCTTTATTTTCATCAGATTTCTCAGATTCTTTCTGGGCGACGGGCACAGGATCCCAGGGCTCGTTGCATAATATCCAGATGGGTGGAGAGAGGAGCAAGGAATGAAGGTAGGGGTTGCATCCAAGAGGCCAGGAAAGATCTTTGCTGGCAGGTCCTCCTTCCATACGTCCGCTCATGTTCCACAGCCGTGGGTCGTTGGGGCTGGTAATCAACAGGCCCATCTTGTAGAGCAGATTCCGTGTGCCACTGATATTTACGGTGTTCAGCCACACCATTTTGGAAGTGTTGGCAAAATAGGACACCCGGACGACATTGTCCGACGGAGGCAAGACGATGCTGCGAATCCTGGTGTCGCGCGTCAGGCTCAGATTCTTGTAATGCAACATGGTGTCGCCGAACTGGGTAATCAGGAGGTTGTAGCCTCCCGCCGCAAGGGGCGGCAGCGTGAAGTGGCCGTCATTGTCGGTGAGGGCAATGCCCATGCTGCGCTCCCCCTGCAGCAGTTGCACGTGACACATGGGCAACACCTTGCCGTCGACGGTGTTGACCACTACGCCTGTCACCGTCAGGCTGTCGGCCTGCGGGCGGGCGGTGAAGGCCGCCGTCAGGGCCATCAAGACTATGAGCAAACGGAGTTTCATAACGGTTTTTATATCCTCATTTTAATCCAGAGGGTATCGCCAACATGAAGATTGTATTGAAAACAGCCATAGAAAAAGCCCTTGTTAGAAGGGAGTTCGAAGGTGCACATCCCGCGGCACCTCTTCGAAGCAAACACTCGTCCCTCCATGTCGTAGAGCATCACCAATTCGCCATCCAGTCCGCTGACGGTAAGGATGGTTCCTGTGATAGCGATAGTCGCCGGGAGCAACTTCCTGACGGTAGGGTAGGGGGGCTCGTCGTCGAAGCTGATAAAGTCCTCGAGGGCGAGGTTAAGATGCTCCACCGGCGGCTGCACCTCCTTTGCCTCGGACACAGAATCTTCTGTCGAAACCGGCAGGGTTTCTATCTCCTCTGTTAGCGCTGCTGGCGAGGCCGGGCTAGGGACATTGACAGGGAGGGTGTCCTCCACCACCGGCTCGCCTCCGCTGAAAACGCTGTGTCGCCATTGCGGCACCACGGCCACGGCGATGGAGCTAGCTATGAGCAGCAAAAACAGCACCAGCATCGTTTTTCGGGCCTTGACCACCACACGGTGCATGCGCTGATAGACACTGTCGCGGCTGAGGCCCATTGTCTTGGCAATCTCGTTGGAGCGGTAGCCTTCAAGGTAGAGCTTCACCAACCGCTGTTCCTCGGGGCTGAGAACAGCCATCAGGTCCTCTATCTCTTCCTGTGTACGCCGTGTGTCCTCGTCGGCCACAGACTCCTCCAGCAGGTTCGTCAGCGACTGCATGGAAGGCTTCTGGAGGCGTCGCTGGAGGTCGAGGGTGGAGCGGCACTGCCAGTAGACCCAAGCGCGTTTCTCGCCAGGAGTGGCGTCGAGCCGCAGGGTGTCGAAATGGAGCCACAGAGCGATGGAGACCTCCTGCACCAGGTCGTTGCAGCGCGACCAATTGCCATTGGCGCTGACCCAGCAGAGACGCCACACCATGAGGCGGTAGCGCTCCAGCAGTTCGGTATATGCAGTCTGTCTGTCCATCTCTATAATATAATACACATCCAAAGCCAAAAATCTGACATTGGATGTGCAAAAATACGAAAAAAATTCTTCTCTACCTTTTCACCACCACTTTCTGCGCAGGACGGTCGCCGACCCTGACAAGGTAGACACCAGAGGGGATTGCCTGATTGCTTGATTGTTTGAATGTCTGAATGAGGCGGCCGGTGATGTCATAGACACGGACGGTTTCGCCCTCGGCGCCCTCAACGATGATGCGGTCACCGAGGGTGTAGATGTTGATGTTCTCTACATCGAGGTCGTCGACTCCCACGATGCAATCCTCGAAGTAGCGGTCGGCGTACTGACTCCAGTAGATGTCGTCCAACCAGGCGTCGAGATTACCACAAATGTAGATGGTGTCAACCCGGCCAACATAGTAGAGAGGCCCGTCACCCGTGATGGCAGGGGGCATGCCGCCCGTAAAGCGTATCTTTTGGAGGTTGGCGCTCTCGAATACACCGGTGCCCAAGGTATCTACCGGTCCGTGGAAGGTCACCGTGCGCAGGTAGTTGGTGCATGCACCGAAAGCAGCGTCGCCGACTTTCCTCAGTGATGCTGGAAGGTCAAGATTTGTAATACGCGTCCGGCTTAACTGTGACAATGCCCAGAAGGCATAGTCGCCAATCTCTTCAACGACGTCGTTCCAGGTAATGGAACAGAGGCTTACACAGGAGTTGAAGGCATCTTTGGGGATGACTCGCAGCGAGTCGGGAATGACGATAGAGCCCAACGCATAGCAGTGCTCAAACGCTCCTCGTCCCATAGAGAGCAGCGTCTGCGGCATGGTGACACTGGCCAGACGGTCATTAAACGAAAAAGCACTCCGGCCTATCGACTTCATGTGTGCTGGCAAAGTAATGTTGGTAATCTGGCAGCCGTTGAAGCAGTTGTCGGTGATGTCGGTCACACCCTCGGGAATGGCAATATTGCGCACCCACGTGTTGTTCTCGAAGCCTCCCAAGACCTTCAGGTTGGGGTTCAGCGTCACAGTAGCGCCAGACTTGTGGCAGGAGACAAGGGTGTCGTATCCCGTGCTGTAGATCATCATGCCGTCCATCACATAATGCGTGTTACCGCTGGCAATGGTGAGGTTGTTCATCTGCGGGCAGTAGGAGAAGGGGTTGACACCTATATGTGTCACCGTGGAGGGGATGACAATGCCGTCGACCGTCGCGCAGCAGTTGAAGGCAAAGGCGCCGATGGAAAGGAGTCCTTCAGGCAGTGTAACCGAGGTGATCTGGCGGCAGTTGCCGAAAGCCATCTTGTCGAGGTGCTGCACAAACTGTGGCACCGCGACGGCTCCCGTCTCCCTGCTGGGCACGATGCAGAGCGTCAGACTGTCCTTGCTGTAAAGCCATCCGTCGATGGAACGGTAGCGGGGATTGGCCTCATCGACCGTGATACTCATCAGGTTCTGCGCCCAGAAAGAGCACTCGTCATACGCTTCAAAACAGGCCGGCAGGTGTAGCGACTCCACACTGGAATAGAGGAAAGCTTGGTCGCCGAGAGTACGCAGCGAGTCGGGCAGCTGCAGCGTGGTGAAGGTACAGCCGTAGAAGCATTGTGAGCCAATGCTGCGGATGGTCGGCGGCAGTGTCAAGCTGGTGACATCTTCACACTCAGAGAAAGCATACTCTGACAACGCCGTCACAGTGTAGGAAGTGCCGTCCAGTACGACCGTCTGCGGGATGTTGACGGCACCGCTGTACGCATTATCCAACAAAGCATAATATGGCACCACCTCCGCGGTCTGATCTGAGGTGATGCCATAAACGATACCATCCACTTCATAATACTGTGCCTTGGCCATTGCGGGCAGCAGGAGGACGGTGAGAGCGAGGAAATTAATAATACAGTGTTTCATGGTTTTGATATGTGTTGGTTGTTAAACATTTCAAGTCTTCTACAAATATAATACACACCGAACATCCAAAATCTGACACAGGGGACAGATATTTTTTACAAAAAGAGCCAATCGCAATGATTGGCTCTTTTTTTTTATTTATAGTATAATTCTTTAAAGGGCTTTGCCGAAGACGGCACGCTGCATGAGGGGTGTGGTGTGGTACTGTGTCTCCCAGATTTTTACGGCCTCGTTGCCGATAATCTGGGGGTTGGTATAAGCGGTGTGGACGTTGAACTTGATGGCGGCCTCGTTCATGTCACAGTAGTAGATGCTGTGCACGCCGCGCTTCTGCCATTCGGGCAGCACTCCGTTAAGCAGCAGGTCAATGGTGTCGAACTTGCGGAAAGACTTCAGGATGTGATACCAACCGAAGGGGAAGAGGCGACCATTGGCCTTTTTGTAAGCCTCGTTGAGATCGGGAATTGAGAGGCCAAAGCCCACCAGCTTGTCGTTCTCGTCGACGACAAACTGCACGAAGTCCATATTCACGAAGGGGAAATATTCCTTAATATAGACGTCGATTTCCTTCTCGGTCATGGGAACGAAGTCGTAGAGGTCGGCAAAACTCTCGTTGATGGCGTGGAAGAACTGCCAAGCATAAGGGATAAGCTCCTTGCGGTGCTTGACACGCACCAAACGCAGTTTGTACTTCTCCATGATGAGCGTGTTAAGGCGTGCCACCTTGTCGGGGACCGGCTGGTTGGCGGGCATCACATACTGCTGCCATTTGCACTTGATCTCGTAGCCTGCACGTTCGATGAACTTGATGTAGTATTCAGGATTGTAGAGTGTCGAGATGTTCTGACGGGCATCGAAGTTGTCGATCACCCAGCACTCTTTGTCCATATCGGTGAAGCCGAAAGGACCCTCTATCTCTGTCATGCCGTTGGCACGGCCATATTCGATGACCTTGTTGAGCAGGGCTGTAAAGACAGCATAGTCCTCGATGAAGTCAAACCATCCGAAGCGCACGGCCTTCTTATTCCAGTGCTCGTTGACGCTGCGGTTGATGATAGCGGCCACACGGCCGACAATCTTGCCGTCTTTTTTGGCGAGGTAAAGCTCACGCGAACAGTGTTCAAGCGACGGGTTCTTGTCGGTAAGAAGTTTGCGTTCGTCGCTGTTTAAGGCCGGAATATAGGTAGGTACGCCTTTGAAGAGTTTGTTGGGGAAGGCGATGAACTTACGCAGTTCGCTTCGTGTTTCTACCTTTTTGACGACGATTTCTGACATGTGTATTGGCTTAACTACTAAACTACTATTACTAGACTGCTTACAAAACCTGCATTTTCTTGAAGGCTTTGTAGATCTTCTCCACTCCGATGTCGATCTGCTCGTGGGTGTGGGTAGCCATGAGGGCGAAACGGATGAGCGTCTCGTCGCTAGGCACGGCAGGAGCGATGACGGGGGTTACGAAAACACCGTTCACCAGCAGGTCATGGGTGATGGTGAAGGTCTTGTTATTGTCGCGGATGAAGAGGGGAATGATGGGGGTCTCCGTATTGCCCACCTCGAATCCGAGATCCTTGAAAGCCTTGTAGGCGTAGCGCTGGTTGTCCCAGAGGGCGGCATTACGCTCAGGCTCGCTGCGCATGATGTGCAAAGCCTCAAGCACCGATGCCGTGCTGGCGGGCGTGATGGAAGCGGTGAAGATATAAGGACGTACGGAGTGTTTCATCCAGTTGATGGTCTCCTTGTCGGAGGCTATGAAACCGCCCACCGAGGCGAGGCTTTTGCTGAAGGTACCCATAACAAGTTCCACATCTTTCAGCTTGCCGAAGTGGTCGCAGGTACCGCGGCCTTCGCGGCCGAAAACACCGAGACCATGGGCTTCGTCGACCATCAAGGTGGCGTTGTATTTCTTGCAGATATCCACCATCTTGTCGACATGAGCCACATCGCCTTCCATCGAGAAGACGCCGTCGGTGACCACCAGCTTCACAGCCTCGAGCGGCACTTTCTGCAGCACACGCTCCAGATCGGCCATGTCGTTGTGTTTATACTTCTGCGTGGTGGCATAGGTGATGAGCTTGCCTTCCATAATGGAGGCATGGACGCGCTCGTCATAGAAGAGATAGTCGCCACGGGAGACCACGTCGGGGATGACACCACTGTTGGCCAGGAATCCGGCCGAGAAGAGCATCACGCCATCCTTGCCGAGGAACTCGGCCAACTCGTCCTGGAGCTGGATGTGGATGTCGAGCGTACCGTTGAGGAACGGGGAGCCGGCGCAGCCTGTACCATACTTGTCGATGGCACGTTTGGCAGCCTCTTTCAGACGCGGGTCATTGGTGAGACCCAAGTAGCTGTTGCTGCCGAACATCAGGATGGGATGGTCGTAGCCATTGACATAAACTTCAGTGTTCTGCTCGCTGCAAATAGGAGTGAAATAAGGATAAATCCCGGCAGCTTTGGCCTCTTGCGGGATCGTGTATTGTGCTAACTTTTGTTGTAGCGGCTTCATACAATTATTACATTTATTTTAAAATGCAAAGAAACAAAAAATTTCTTAAATCTTAAATTTTTTTATGTTAAAATGGCTAATAATTTATCCGTCAATCTGCTTGCACCTATTCTAAAAGTTTGATTATTAATATAGTTGTCGCCCATAATTTTTTTTGCCATTTCGGCATACGCAAAGGCTTCTTCAGGGGTAGAAATGCCTCCGGCGGCTTTAAATCCGACCGTTTTTTTACCTTTTTTAACGTTTTCTTTAATGCAATTTAACATAACTTCGGCCGCCCCGAGGGTGGCACCGACAGCAATCTTGCCGGTGGAAGTCTTGATAAAATCGGCACCACCGTCGATAGCCAGCTGCGAAGCGGTGGCAACGAGTGATGAGTGATGAGTGGTGAGTGATGAATTGGAGAGCTCGCCTGTCTCGAGGATAACCTTCAGCGTACGGCCTTGACAGGCTTCTTTCATCATGGCTACTTCGTCGCGGACAAGGTCTTCCTCGCCTGCCAGCAAAGCACCACGGCTCATCACCATGTCGATTTCATCGGCTCCCTCACCGATGGCATATTTTACCTCCTCCACTTTCAAATGGATAGGCAGCTGCCCGTGGGGAAAAGCACCCGCCACGGAAGCCACCTTGATGCCGCTGCCATCGAGGATCTTTCTTGCAGCAGCTACAAAACGGGGATATACACACACTGCCGCCACACTCCCCATCTCCAATGTATGCCGGCAGAAGGCTTCTACCTGAGCCTCGTTGTCGGTTCCGTTGAGCGTCGTGTTGTCGATGCACGAAAACACACGACGTGCCAGTTCGTTATCCATCAGATCAGCTGGCTTATTTTCTCAACTCTGCGCTGATGACGTCCACCCTCAAATTCGGTGGTCAGATACTCATCAACAATCTGCATAGCCGTCTCCTCGCTGATAAAGCGGGCAGGCATCGAGATGCAGTTGCAGTCGTTGTGCTGACGGCCCAGGTGGGCAATCTCGGGTGTCCAGCAAAGGGCACAGCGCACATGACGATACTTGTTCACCGTCATCTGC